>X363_Desmarests_Spiny_Pocket_Mouse__coassemble_205_pt1 | contig 45469 bp, 33 predicted proteins | sample X363_Desmarests_Spiny_Pocket_Mouse__metabat2_low_PE_030 | metagenome-assembled genome bin X363_Desmarests_Spiny_Pocket_Mouse
GTTTGGAATCATGTATGCCGTTTCAAAATAATTGCAATGTTCCATGTTCTGAAAAATGTGAGAGTTCGGAAATTGTATATATAGAACATTATTCTCGTAGTGAAAATTCCTATGAAGATCTACTCAAAAAAAACATTATAAATTACGGACCGATTACTTCTGTATTCAATAATAACCACACCCATCATGCTATGTGTATGTGTGGTTATTTTACGATACAGACAGGGGATACCATATGGTACACACAAAACAAACAACCGCTTTTATATACCATTGTGCCTCCCGATAGTGAATATATCAATAAAACGTGTTGGGTTTATAAAAATAGTTATGGAGAAAAAGAGTATAACAATGGTTATTTGTATTGTGTTTTTGCAGATGATCGTTTGTTAACAGAAAGTTGCACTTTAACGGGAAAAGTAAGCGTTTCCTCTATGTCTAATGCTGACATTGTTTGCGCAGATGCAGATAATGACGGATACTATTTTTGGGGATTGGGTGCAAAACCACAAAATGCACCTATGTGTTGCCCCGATATTTCTGATGGTGATGATGCAAATCCTACTTTGGCACAAATGGATAAATACGGACATTTTGCACCCTATGTTTTTCCGTACGATACTTTGTTCATTACGGATAGTCAAATATGGGATTCTGATTTAGAAGAATGCGGCAATATCGTACTATCCAATAGTGCAGTTGTGGAACTATCTGCGACGCTTCTGCTGAACCCTGCTGCAAAGATAATTGTACAAGATGGAGCAACGCTAAAAATCAATGGCGGCACCATAGTAAACGCTGCAATTGAAGTAAAAAATACAGGACATTTGATTTTGACCAATAATGGACAATTGGTACAATATAGAAAAGACAACCTATACATTCACGAGGGCGGCACATTCGACCTGCTGAGTGGAAATATTGTATTACCCTAAAAAACATACAGCCTTATGAAAAAGTATTTTACCCTTGCGCTACTGATGGTTGCAGCAGTGGCAGCATACGCGTATTACCCTTTGCTTAAAAATGACAAACAATGGCATTGTGAATACGATATTTGCAGACCATTCTCCGACTACTATTACTTAGAACCAGTTACCTATTTTACGCAAGGTGATACCATACTGAATGGGCTTTCGTATAAAATTCTTAAGCCCCACGCACCTTACTATGGCTTGCACACTTGTTTGCGTGAAGAAAAGCAAACCGTTTATATACACAGTACACTTGACGATTATGCGGATACTACTGAATGCCCAGAATGTAATAAAGACCTTATCTTTTGCAAATTCGATGTCCAAGTGAGTGATAGTATAAACAATGTTTATATTGCTGACCATGGGCATTATAATTATGCTAATGGAGGTACAGGACTTTACATAGTGGACAGCATACAGTTTGATGCGCAGCAGCGCAAAATGGTTTACTTACATCCAGATGAAAAGACATTCGCTCCCGACTTGCTGTGGTTAGAAGGTATTGGACCGTTATCAGGGTTTAGTTGGAGAATACCGCCATATCTTCCAGGAGGACTATACCACGGCTGCGTCAGGGAACAACTTTTCTGCGTGTATGACGTGTTGGAAGACGGCACGGAGGAGTTGATATATCAAAGTGCAGCAGCGGAAGTGTTAGGATGTGATGTATATCTCAAAACGCCGATAGAAGAGGCGGAGATTTGTGCGCCATACATAGGCGATGCGTTAAGCAATGCCAAGCGGGCAGATGTGCGCCTTATCAACACCGCAGGCGGGGTATTGGTGCGCAGTGGGGCGGCGCATACCTTGGAAACGGCAGATGTGTATATGATGGACGGAACGGACGTGGGGCATATACGGATTGTACCCAACGGGAACGAGGGATTTATTCCGCTCTCACTGCCCAATGGCTGTTATCTGTTCCGCATCCACACCGCCACAGGTAACACCCTCGAAGCCGTGCATATCATCGGTGCGTATTAAAATGCGTTCAATCCCTTAAATACACACGATTATGAAAAAGTATTTTACCCTTGCGCTACTGATGGTTGCAGCAGTGGCAGCATACGCAGATTTTCCTTTGCTGAAAAACAATAAGAAATGGTGTATTGAATACGAAAGATGTTTTACATGGGCTAAACCATACACATATACTATGAGTCCCAGTACATATTATACGATGGGCGACACTGTGTATAATAACCTTGAATACAAGATATTCAATGCCCCTGCTATTGCAAACGAGATCATCGGTCTTATGCGCGAAGAAGGAACTACGACCTACATTCACTTTATATCTCAAAACATTTGGGAAGATGAAGGCTGGGAAGAACAATGCGAGGGTTGTGGTATGGATATGATATTCTGCAAGTTTGATGTGAATGTGGGCGATAGCATAGACAATGTGTATTTTGGAGATTATGCACGCAATGCAGGCAATACGTATGTGGTGGACAGCCTAAAAACAAACGAAGAAGGCAGAAAATATGTTTACTTGCATGCTGCCGATGCCAATAATGGCGAACCACGTGGAGGTAATTTAACATGGTTGGAGGGTGTCGGATCACTATCAAATAGGATATGGTATATGCCACCGCCTGGGATTACAGGCGGAGTGTGGGACTGCTGTATCGGTGCACAAACATTTTGCGTGTATGACGTGTTGGAAGGCGGTACGGAGGAATTGGTATATCAGACTGATGCAGCAAAAGAGTTAGGTTGTAACATATACATCGAAACCCCGATAGAAGAAGCGGAGATTTGTGCGCCATACATAGGCGATGCCATAAGCAATACGCGGCGAGCGGATGTGCGCCTTATCAATACCGCAGGCGGGGTATTGGTGCGCAGTGGGGCGGCGCATACCTTGGAAACGGCAGATGTGTATATGATGGACGGTACGAACGTGGGGCATATACGGATTGTACCCAACGGGAACGAGGGCTTTATTCCGCTCCCACTGCCCAATGGCTGTTATCTGTTCCGCATCCACACCGCCACAGGCAACACCCTCGAAACCGTGCATATCATCGGTGCATATTGAGGGCTGGCTAGCGGCGCATACATTGCCCAAGTCTGGCTGCAAGGCGGCATACAGAAAGCACAACTGTTCCTCAAAGAATAGGGCGGCACAAAGCGATTTCGTGGCCAGATGTAGGCAGAGATGTCGGCACGATAGAAAAAAAAGTACTACAAAAAAGTATCTCACTAAGTGCCTTATATGCAAACCTTTGTGCAAATTGCGCTACACGAACACGCTCCGTTATATAAAACTGTCGGCACAAAATGATACGTGTGCCGACAGTTTTTGCAGTATATATATAGACGCGTTCCACAGGGGAACAGTTGCTTAGTTGCGAGAGAGGGCATACATCGCAAAGGCAGCACAGAGGGAAACGGTGAGGCGAGGGGGATTACTTCTGGAGCGTCTGGGAGAGCCACTGCGCCATCAACTGATGCCCTGCGGCATTGGGATGGATGCCATCCGCACATAGGTTGGCGGCATAGTCGTGGCTGAGCAGGAAGGGCGTGGTGATATCCAAGAGCGGGACTTGCTCCTCTGCGGACAAACGGAACAGTTCCAAATTGTACATATCGTGGAAATTGCGCACACGTTCCACATGACCGCCTAACCAGCGATACACGTTCTGCCTTTCAACAGAAGACATATTGCGGGTCTGAAAATCGATGAAACGCTCACCGTCCATCAAGGGAAGAGAAATCATCATCGGACGGCTGCCTAATTCGCGCACACGCCGAATCATAGCACGGTAGGTCTCCACGAAGCGGGCAACAGGCGTGCGAGGGTCGTGCTGCGCATCAGGGGTCTCGGCTATCTCGTCCCAATAGAAATCAGAGTCGTTGCCGCCAAACTCCAAGACCGTAACATCTGCCGCAGCCACTGCATCGGAGCGTTTCTCCAATACCTGCTGACCCTTTTCGACCGTACTGCCCATCTTGCTATAATTGAGCAAAGACAAATGCAACCAATCGGCACACAACTCCGTAACGCCCTCTTTGAGCAAAGTATAGCGATCGTCTGCCCACACCACACCGCGGGCAATAGAGTCGCCAAAAACCACTACATTCTTTTTCATACCTTTACCTTACAATTAACCGTTCGCTACTTCTCCATTCTTTCTTGCCATGCCATATATACCGCAAAGACAGGAAAGAGGAGTACAAAACACACATTCAATAATAATAAACTCTTTTTCATAGCCGTATTGTTAAATTTTCGGTGCAAAATTAGCAGGTTTTTGCAGCAAGCACAACAAATAGTGATTGTATGGCACATTTTTTGATGAAACAGGAGTAAATGATGATTAAATAGGCTATATAGTGACTAAATAGATGGGTTTTCCATTTCGTCACATCCGCTATATTGACGAATTTTTTAGCCATCGAAGGCGAGAACAGGGAGATTGGGTATAGCATACACCCCTATCGGTCATTTGCGCAAAGATATGGCAATATAGCCATAAGGCAACAGGGTAATAAATAGGAAAACTATGGGCTGAACTAAAATTGTGTACCCTTTTCTATTGCCTCCATATATTATATTTCATAAGTATAAATTATAAAAAAAATGATAACAAAACAAGCCATTCATTCCGTTGAAAAATCCCCCACTTGTCGGCTACATGTCCCGTAGGTGTCTCGTAGATAACCCATAGGTATCTCGTAGATAACCCGTAGGTGTCTCGTAGATAACCCGTAGGTGTCTCGTAGATAACCCGTAGGTGTCTCGTAGGTGTCCCGTAGATGACCCGTAGGTGTCCCGTAGATGACCCGTAGGTGTCTCGTAGGTGTCCCGTAGATGACCCGTAGATGACCCGTAGATGACCCGTAGATGACCCGTAGATGACCCGTGAGGTACACTCATAGTACACAGGCGGATATTGGAAATGAATTTTAATATATTCTCCTCTGATTTGTACCTATTTTAATTCAGCCAATAGGTAAAATGATAGAATACACATAATTACATCGGATACATGACTAAAATACCTAATTCACTCCTCTCAACGGCATCGGCATTGGCACATATCATAGCCATACCTGCCTATTTCCTGGTGGCGGTACATATCTACCGCTCGTCGTGGACAATAGCGTACATCGATATGGGCATAGGGAAACTGACCCTAAACACACTGATGCTTATGTGCATCCTATTGGCAGTACTGTGTATGTCGCGCGTGCCGATGACAGCATGCAGAAAGTATTTGCAGCATTTAAGTTGGGCGCACTATGTGCTATGGTGTATAGCCGAGATGGTACTAATGGCACTGTTTATGGGGCTGTATATGGCATTGATGTACAAATACCACCCCTTAGCCATAGGGAACATATACTACTTTCCCAACGTGGGCAAGTGCATTCTGCTTCTGCTGACAAACGTAAGCATGCCTTATCTCTTTATCAACGCGCTATTCAGCAATTTCCGCGCCTATGAGCAGGCACCACAAGAAGATGATTTGGTACGGTTTACGGACAACACGCAACGTCTGAAATTGGTGATTGCCGCCGATGCCATACTCTACATCAAAGCCGACGAGAACTATGTGAACATCTGCTATACCGAGGGCGAACGCATCAAAGAATACGCATTGCGCAACTCTATGCGTGCCATAGAACCGCTGATGCAACGCGTGGGTATCGTGCGTTGCCAACGTTCCTACTTTGTCAATCCGCGGCACGTAACTGTCCTGCGCAAAGACAAAGAAGGCGTCATCGTAGCCGAATTGGATACAGCACAACAAAAAGCCATACCCGTATCACCAAGGTACTACGAGGATTTGAACAAACTGCTGTAAGGCAGGGGGAGTTTTTCTCACCAACGCAGCATCCCAGCGTCGAGCAGAGATTTCAATTTCACCTGCTTACGTGCTTGCCTATCAACAATGCCTTTTAAGCCTTGTCTGACAGGGAAACTGCATACCATACAGGTTAGACTGTTGCTTCGTTTTGGAGGGCATTGACGAGCATACCACAGGCGGCAAGGATGTCTTCGCCACGCGAACGGCGGATAGTGGTAGTGATGCCATGTTCGCTCAAATAGTCGCGCAGCCACTCCATCTGCGCCTCGTCGCTTGATGCAAACGGTGATTGGGAACTTGGGGCGGCATGGAAACGAATCAAGTTGATACGACAAGGCAAGCCTTTGAGCAAGCGGAGCAGTTCATTGGCATGGCGGATGGTATCGTTCTGCCCATGCCAGCAGATATACTCGAAACTGACGCGACGCTGATGGTTCCAATCATAGCGGCGGAGCAGTCTGACCACATCGGACAGATGCATCAGCCTCTCGGCAGGCATAATCTGCGCACGCTCCACGCCAAAAGGATTGTGCAAGGAGATGGCAAGGTGGCACTCACTACGCTCCAAGAACTGCTGCAAGGCAGGAATGCCCACCGAAGAAACCGTGATACGGCGGGGCGACCATGCGCAACCCCAGTCTGCCGTCATTACCTCCAAAGAGCGCAACACATTCTCCACATTGTCCATAGGCTCACCCTCGCCCATATAGACGAGATTGGTGAGGTCATCAAAGTAGAGTATCTGGTTGAGTATCTCTGCCGCTGACAGATGACCGTGGAAACCCAGCGTACCCGTCATACAGAAGCGGCAACCCATCTTGCAGCCCGCCTGCGTGGACACACAGAGCGTGGCGCGCTCCTCGTCGGGGATATACACCGACTCGATATACTGCTCGCCCACCTGAAAGAGGTATTTCTTCGTTCCATCCTTCGACACCGCCTCTGCCACAGGCATATGCCGCCCTATGGCATAGCGGGCACGAAGCAGTTCGCGTCCTTTGAGCGAGATGTTCGTCATCTCATCAAAAGACGTAGCACGGCGGACATACAGCCACTCTGCCAACTGCTTGCCTGCGAACCTCGGCAAGCCCAACTCGGCAGCGATGGCTTGCAACTCGGCAACGGTCTTTCCTAAAAGCGCTTCCTGCATATTCAAGTAGTAGGCTGCGCCGTGTTGGTGATATTGATATCCATATGGGGATAAGCAAAGCCAAAGCCTTGGGGTGGCAACTCCGTATAGAAACGCAAGTTGAGGTCGTAGAACGTGTCCCAATAGTCGGAGGCATTGACCCATGCACGCACCACAAACGAGATGTCGTTGCTATTGAGCGAAGAGAGCGCAACAAAGGGATCGGGAATAGGCGTATTGTCCGTGACGAGAACGCCGACATTGTTGCGCACCTGCGGACGCGCGTCGGCAGACGTGAGTACACGCGCATCGGAACGCAAGATTGCATGGATGGCAGCGATACACTTCTGCGCATCAATGCCATACTCCACACTCACCGTCCACTCCACCCTGCGCAACGGTTGCGCCGAGACATTCTCGATATTCCCCCCGAACAGCGCGCCGTTGGGCAACATAATGACCCGGTTGTCGGTCGTGATAATCTTGGTGGATACAATCGTAACATCCATCACCGTGCCTGACTCACCGCTTGCCTTGATAAAATCGCCTGCCTTGAACGGACGGAAGATAAGGAGCATGATACCTCCTGCAAAGTTCTGCACCGTCCCCGACAACGCCATACCGACTGCCATACCGCCCGCCGTGAGGATAGCGGCAAACGATGTAGTATCCACGCCCAACGTGCCGACCGTGGCAATGATAAGCAGGACGGTCAGCGTGATGCTGACAAAAGACGATATGAACGTAGCCAATGTGCGCTCCGTATGACGGCGCGCGAAAATCTTGACTAACAAACGCTTGATATAGCGTATCACCCACGCACCGACAAGATATATCAGCAACGCGACAATCACTTTGAGTCCAAAACGTAGCGCACTGTCCAGCACGCCCTGCCAAAAGGCCTGCGGATCGGTCTGCACCTGCTGGATAATCTGCTCCGTCACCTGCCGAATGGTGTCAGCAGGTAACGGAATAGGAGTAGGAATAGGGGTCTGTAATAACATATCGTATCCGTTCGTTACGCCTCAAAGGGCGTTGATTGCAATAGGATGATGCGGGGTTCAGTCCTGCTTGCCCTCTTTGATGAGCAACACCGAGGCTGCCCCCAACAGCAGCAACACGCCTGCCACCACGAGCATGCCCGCCTGGGAACCTGCGCAGCAGTATTGCAGCAGGACACCTCCCAACAAGGCTGCCACGATTTGAGGCAAGCAGATGGTGCAGTTAAACAAGCCAAGGTAGTAGCCCATATTGTCGCCTTTGAGCGAGTTGGTGAGTATGGTGAAAGGCAATGCCAGCATCGCCGCCCAAGCCGCACCAATCAGCGCGTAACTTACCCAAAGCATATACTGGTTGGTTACAAAGAAGATGGAGATAAAGCCCACGGCACCCACCAACAGCGAGATGATATACGCCCCTTTGTTGGAAGTAGCCTTCTCCAACAGCGGTAACACCAACGCCCAAAGCATAGAGCCTACGGCTTGTACCGCGAAGCACACGCCTACCCAGTCGCCTGCTCGTTGGAACGCCGCATCCGACGCATTCACACCCTCCCAACCGAAAGTCTGGAGCGCGATAGCACCGTTGGAATACGTCCACATATACAGGAATGCCGCCCAGCAGAAGAATTGCACGAGACCGATTGTCCAAAAGGTGGAAGGGGCGTCTTTGAGCAACTGTATGAAATTGGTCTGTTTCTCCTTTTTACTGTCTGCTTCCGTATGCAGTCCGTGGAAGTCGGCATACTCCTTCGGATTGAGTTCCTTGACCGTGAAGAAAGTGTAAAGCACACAGAAAATAAGGATACCTGCGCCCACGTAGAAACTCCACTTTACCGAATCGGGGATAACACCCTCCGGTGCGATATTGGAGATGCCTATCCAAGCAAACAGGTAGGGGAAGAGGTAGCCCGCAAGGCTGCCCGCGTTGCACAAGAAAGACTGGATGGAATATGCCAGACCTTTCTGCTCTTCGTTGACCATATCGCCTACCATCATCTTGAACGGCTGCATGGCGATATTGATAGAGCAATCCAAGAACATCAGCGAGAACAAGCCGAACCACATCGCTGCATTCAGCCCAAGAAAAGCGGCTTGCGTAAACGTGAAGTCTCCCGCATTAGGCAACAGCACCATCACCAAGACCGCAATGATGGCACCGACCAGAAGATACGGCTTGCGTCTGCCAAGACGGCACCATGTCTTGTCGGAATACTTGCCGATCAGAGGTTGCACAATCATTCCCATCAACGGGGGGAGTATCCAGAAGAACGAAAGCGAATGAGGGTCTGCACCCAAGGTTGCGAAGATACGGGAAATGTTTGCCGATTGCAAGGCATAGGCAATCTGCACCCCGAAAAAGCCAAAACTAAGATTGAACAGTTGCGCAAAAGAGCGATTGGAGTTCGTTTGGATGTTTTTCATTGACATATGATACTATAAAAGTTAGTTGGCATATATAATTGTACGATTGATTCCGTATTCAACGGACTTGTCGGCTACTTGTCGGCTACTTGTCCGCTACTTGTCGGCTACTTGTCGGCTACTTGTCGGCTACTTGTCGGCTACTTGTCGGCTACTTGTCGGCTACAAGACCCGCAAGGACACAACACAAGAAAGTGCGTGACTGCACACACAAATACCGTGCAAAACAGCGGAACGGTCTCCACACAGACCTGTTCCTTCCGCTATTGGTCTCTGCTATTTCGCAATACCAAGGGTTGATTCCAAATCGCGCTTCTTTCATTGCTAACAGCACACACTACCGCCTTCGTCTCTCAACCGAAGTGGGTGCAAAATTACTGCTTTTTTTTGGGGTATGCAAGTTTTTTAGTTTTTTCCCCTTAAAAATTTGCATACATAAAAATAAATGCTTACCTTTGCACTAAAATTAAGGGGGCATAACGGGCAAAAACATACCCATTCATACGGGTGTCACACGTTGAGAATCGAAGAGGAGAAACGCCGCATAAGGGATTGAGGAAAAGGGACATAAGGACGCATACGGGCAATAGACAGCCAGAAACGCAAGCGGGCATAGAAAGAACGCATACGGGTATGGGGATTACGTTTCGAATGTACGGAAAAGACACACGAGTTCACGAAGGCGGAAATACCACAAGATACGCAACGTACGACAAGGAGAGACATACGACATTAGACAGCGAATGGGTATAGACGCAATCGTTGTTGCATTTTGTCGGCACACAAGCAGATATGGGCAAGCATTTGTCGGCGATGAGCGGGACTTGCCTGGATGAGTACATACGAATAAGCAAAGGAATTGGAAGGTATTGATAACAATAGAGGTATTGTGAAATGAACATAAGTCATGAACAGTTGATTGATGCGCTGCAGCGCTATTTTGGGTTTGATTCTTTCAAAGGGAATCAAGAGGCTATCATCCGCAACGTAATGGATGGCAAAGACTCTTTCGTGCTGATGCCTACGGGCGGCGGCAAGAGCCTGTGTTTCCAGTTGCCTTCACTGCTGATGGAGGGAGTGGGTATCGTGATTTCTCCGCTGATAGCACTCATGAAAAATCAAGTGGACGCTATGCGCAATTTCTCAGACGTGCCTGGCGTTGCCCATTATATCAACTCCTCGTTGTCGCGTCCGCAGATACAGGAAGTGAAAAAGGATGTGTTGGAGGGACGCACGAAACTGCTATACTTGGCTCCCGAGAGTCTGCAAAAAAGCGAGAATGTGGATTTTCTCAAAAATGTAAAAATCTCATTCTACGCCGTGGACGAAGCACATTGTATATCCGAATGGGGACACGACTTCCGCCCAGAATACAGCCATATCCGCGATATGGTGAAACGCATAGGGCGCGCACCCATCATTGCACTGACAGCCACGGCTACCCCAAAAGTGCAGAAGGACATTCAGAAGAACCTGGATGTGATGGATGCGACCGTCTTCAAAAGTTCGTTTAACCGACAAAACCTGTACTACGAGGTACGCCCGAAGACCAACGACGTGGATAAAGACATTGTACGCTTTATCCGCTCTATGGAAGGCAAATCGGGTATCATATACTGCCTGTCGCGAAAAGAGGTGGAGGACTTGGCTGAGATGCTGAAAGTGAATGACATATCAGCACGCCCCTACCACGCAGGCATGGACGCCGAGCAACGGAGCGCAAACCAGGATGCGTTCCTAATGGAAGACTGCCAGGTGATCGTGGCGACCATCGCATTCGGCATGGGTATCGACAAACCCGACGTACGCTTTGTGATACACTACGACGTGCCTAAATCCTTGGAGGGCTACTACCAGGAAACAGGACGCGCAGGACGGGATGGCGGCGAGGGACAGTGTATCTGTTTCTACTCGCCCGAAGACATAGAGCGTCTGCGCCGTTTCCAGAAAGACAAACCCGTAAAAGAAATAGAAATCGGCAACCAACTGCTATTTGAGACACAGTCGTACGCAGAATCGATTGTGTGCCGCCGCAAACTGCTGCTACACTACTTCGGCGAGGAGTATGAACAAGAGAATTGCGGCAACTGCGACAACTGCCGCAAGACCTACAAGATGGAGGACTGCTCGGAGTTGCTTGGACTGGTACTGGAAACGATACAGCAAGTGAACGAGAAATTCAAGGCAGAGCATATCGTGGATATTCTGCACGGCACAGAGACAGCAGCCGTGCTCAGTTACAAGCACACCGAACTGGAAAACTTTGGGGCGGCATCCGATGTAGACGAAACGACATTGCTTGCCATCATTCGTCAAGCCATGCTAAGCGGCTACCTGAGCAAAGACATTGAGAGTTATGGCGACCTGAAAGTAACCAATGAGGGACGTAAATACATCAAACGAGGCGGTAAGTTCGAAGTACCCATTGAAGTGCACCAGGAAGAATCGGATACGATAGGAGCAGGGGCTGCCACTTGTGCCGCAGCAGACGATGTGCTGTTTTCGATACTGAAAGACGTACGACGAAAGACAGCCAAGAAGTGTGATGTGCCTCCGTTTGTGATATTCCAAGACCCGTCCTTGGAGGCAATGGCAACGACCTACCCTATTACGATGGAAGAACTGCTGAACATCCCTGGTGTGGGGGTAAGCAAAGCCAAACGGTATGGCGAAGAGTTCTTGCGGGTGATAAAGGAATACGTGGACGAAAACGAGATTATTCGCCCGGAAGACCTGCGCATCCGTACCGTAGCCAAGAAATCCACGCGTAAACGCCAGATCATAGCAGCCATAGACCGACGCGTGGACTTGGACGAACTGGCTGACTCCTTAGGAATGTCCACAGAAGAGATGCTGGACGAATTGGAAGCCATTGTATTCTCTGGCACAAAGTTGAATATCAACTATTTCATCGAGGAAATCATGGACAGCGATGAGCAAGAGGAGATATACGACTACTTCAAAAATGCCGATAGCGACAATATCCAAACCGCGATGGAAGAGTTGGGCGAATACTACGACGATGAACAGGAACTGGAAATACACGTGCGATTGGTACGTCTGAAATTCCATTGCGATTTAGGCAACTGATAACCTGCCTATTGGGGCAACGAAATGCAATACAGACCATTAGAACAAAAGAACGGGTGCATAAGAACGAAATAGATATTATCACGTTAGGGTGTTCGAAAAACCTCGTGGACGCCGAACGCTTGATGAAACGCCTGGAACTGGCGGGGTATCGTTGCGTGCATGACGCCGAGTATCCCCAAGGAGAGATAGCCGTTATCAACACCTGCGGATTCATAGGCGATGCAAAAGAAGAAAGCATTCAGACGATTCTGGCATTTGCCGCGCGAAAGACCACAGGAAAACTGAACAAACTATACGTAATGGGCTGTTTGTCGGAACGCTATCTGCACGAGTTGGAAGCAGAGATACCCGAGGTAGATAAGTGGTTTGGAAAGTTTGACTTCTATGGGATAGCAGACGAACTGCGCCCAGACGCAGCGGTGGGGGAAGAAAGCCTCACGGAACGTGTGCTCACAACGCCCGCGCATTATGCATACCTCAAAATCTCGGAAGGCTGCAACCGATTCTGCTCCTACTGCGCCATACCGCTGATAACAGGACGGCACACCTCGCGCCCCCAAGAAGAGATACTGGATGAGGCACGATGGCTGGTGGGGCAAGGCGTGAAAGAACTGAACGTCATAGCGCAAGACCTGTCTTCGTACGGGCTTGACCTATACAAAGAACATCGCTTGGCGGCATTGGTCGATGCTATGGCACAGATACCCGGCGTGGAATGGATACGCCTACACTATGCCTATCCCACGGATTTCCCAGATGACCTATTAGCCGTGATGCGCAAGCACGCGAACGTATGCAAATACATAGACATTGCCTTGCAACACTGTACCGACCATATGCTACACCTGATGCGCAGACATATCACCCGCGCGGAGCAGGATGCACTGATACACCATATCCGCCAAGCCGTACCCGGCATATGCATACGCACCACCCTATTAGTGGGACACCCTGGCGAGACAGAGGAGGATTTTGAGGCATTGAAAGAATGGGTGCGCGAGATGCGCTTCGACCGTATGGGAGCGTTTGCCTACTCGGACGAAGAAGGGACATACGCCAATCTGCATTACCAAGACAACATACCCCAAGAGGTGAAAGAACAGCGCGTGGCAGAAATAATGGCGATACAGCAAGAAATCTCCCGCGAACTACAAGAAGCCAAGACAGGACAAGTAGAAAAAGTGGTGATAGACAGAGAAGAAGGCGATTACTACATCGGCCGGACACAGTATGACTCACCCGAAGTGGATTGTGAAGTGTTGATAAGCAAACAGACGCCGCTGCGCATAGGGCAGTTTTACCCAGTGGAAATCATACGTGCAGAAGAATTTGATATGTACGGAAAAATAGCCGAATAACATGCTGACAAAAGAACTAATAAGCAATATAGCAAGCACATCAGGTCTGTCCAAACACCAAACAGAAGATATGTTGGAGGCATTGACAGCAGAAATGCGCGATGCGCTGATGGCAGGCAAAAGCATACCCGTGCAGGGACTTGGATTGTTCGAAGTGAAAGAACGAAGCGAACGCGTCAACGTACACCCGCGCACAGGCGAGCGGCAGATAGTTCCTGCCAAACAACAATTGACTTTCAAACCCGCACAGGCACTGAAAGAGGTATTTAACCCGAAAATATAAACACGTATTTGTGGCAGATAATAAACTAAATATAAACATTTTACGACAGGCTATCGTAAATAGGACGGATGCAACAGACAAAGAAGCAAGCCTATTCCTCAAGACCTTCGCAGAACAGATTGTGGAAGGGCTGAAATCAGGCGAGCAGGTAAAAATCAACGGATTAGGCACGTTTCGCCTGCAAGAGATGGCACCGCGCAAAAGCGTGGACGTAAACACAGGCGAAGCAATTGTGATTCCAGGCTACAAGAAAATGGTATTTTCACCCGAAGTCAGCATACGCGAAATGGTGGAGAACAACGGGCGAAACGTGACCATACACAATCCGAACGAAACCATACCAGCGACTGTTGTGGATGAGGAAGCACTGAGTCCTATTGAGAAATTAGGGCGTCAGGCAGATGAGATAGTGGATTTGCTTGCCGACTTAGGGCAAGGTCCCAAAGCCGCAATAACGTCCGTAGCGCGCGAGGAAACGGTGCATAGGGAAGACGCCACTGCGCTGGCTCGAAAAACAGAGACGGAGGATACAAAAACAGCAACACAGACAACAAACACAACGGGAGGCACGGCAGGCGAAGATAACGCAGAAGAAAACAACGAGCAACAAGAGACATTGCCTACCTTGCAACCCGAGGAGCAGAAAGAACAGGAGGAGACACATAAAGAGAATGCGGAGGACAATGTGGGGGAGAATGCACAACCAGAGACAGAAACTGCCACAGATACAAGTGCTACCAAAAAACGTTTCCACTTCTGGCGCGACACGCTTATCTGCGTAGTCTGCTTGCTGGTAATCCTCCTGGGCGGTTTCTTCGTCTTGCAGCATACCCTGAGCGGATGGATAGACACCATAGCAGAAGGACGTAAGCACACTGTGGCAGATACGATTGCGGCAACGCTTGTACCCACAGAGCCAGACACACTATCGACCACAGCAGACACGACAACTGCAGAAAAAACGCTTGTACTACCCACCTACACCGCATTTATAACCACCGAGAAAATCAACGAGGGAAGCCGCCTGACATGGTTGGCGTATCGGTACTATGGGAATAAAGCACTGTGGTTGTATATATACGACGCTAACAAAGACCACTTAGACAACCCGAACAACATCAAAGTAGGTACCCCCATACGCATTCCCAAACTGACCGAAGCACAAAAGGACACAACAATCGCTTCTACGCGTGAGGTATTGAAAGCATTGGAAAAAGAGGCAGCACGCCATAATCAGCGTTGAACGAAGAATTCATCCATATAGAAAACGCGTACACCCATAACCTGAAAGGAGTATCCGTAGATATACCCCGCAATCAGTTGGTGGTAGTGACGGGTGTGAGCGGCAGCGGCAAGTCGTCGCTGGCGTTTGACACGTTGTATGCAGAAGGGCAACGACGGTATGTAGAAAGTCTAAGCGCATACGCCCGTCAGTTCTTGGGACGTATGCAGAAACCCGACGTGGACAAGATAGAAGGAATCCCCCCCGCAATAGCCATCCAACAACGCGTGACAAGCCGAAATCCACGTTCCACAGTAGGGACTGTAACCGAGATACATGACTACCTGAAACTGTTGTTTGCACGTATCGGAAAGACCTACTCGCCCATAAGCGGACAGGAAGTGAAGCGCAAGACCATTCGGGATGTGGTGGACTGCTTGCGGCAGCAAACCGCAGGAACGCGTGTGTATTTGGTGGCTCCCATTGTATTGAACGACAAGACTTTAGAAGAACAACTGAACATATGGCAGGCAGAAGGTTTCTCACGCTTGCTGATAGGAGGAGATGTGGTGCGCATCGGGGCTTCCGCGTTGCAACAACTGTGCGATGCACAAGGCGCACTAAAAGCCGATTGCTACCTACTGATTGACCGTGTGGTGGCGGACGGCGAAAACAGCACACTCAACCGATTTGCGGACTCGGTACAGACGGCGTTCTTTGAAGGACACGGCGACTGTGGGCTTTACATCAACGGTCAGTACGAGATGTTCTGCGAGCGTTTTGAGGCGGACGGCATACAGTTTGTGGAGCCGACAGAGCATCTCTTCGACTTCAACAGTCCCATGGGGGCATGCCCTACTTGCAACGGCTTTGGAAATGTGATAGGCATTGATCCAGATTTAGTCGTACCCGATAAATCAAAGTCTATATATGACGATGCAATAGCCTGCTGGAAAGGAGAGAAACTGAGTGCATGGCGAGATGCTCTGATACGTAGCGCGGCAGAGTTCGGTTTCCCTATTCACAAACCTTTTTATGCATTGAGCGACGCACAAAAGCAGGTGCTCTGGACGGGAAACTCGTATTTCAAGGGACTGAACGCATTCTTCCATGAGTTGGAAACCAAGCAGCACAACAAGATACAATATCGCGTATTGCTGGCACGCTATCGGGGAAAGACCGTATGTCCTGATTGCGGCGGTACACGCTTACGCAAAGAAGCATCCTACGTCAGGATACAAGGAAAGAACATACAAGACCTATGCAAGATGTCCATTTCCGACCTACGGCAGTGGTTTGACACGCTGCAACTGACGGACACAGAGCAAAAAACTGCCGAGATGCTACTGCAAGAGATACGCTCACGCCTGCAATTTATGGAAGATGTGGGGTTGAACTATCTCACGTTGAACCGTATGAGCAATACGCTATCGGGTGGCGAAAGCCAGCGTATCAGTCTGGCGAAATCCTTAGGTAGCAGTTTAGTGGGCTCGCTATATGTATTGGACGAGCCGTCCATAGGCTTGCACGCACGCGACACGGAACGACTCATCAAAGTGCTACGCGAATTGCGCGATTTAGGCAACACGATAGTGGTGGTGGAGCATGATGAGGAAATCATCAAGGCAGCAGACCACATCATAGAAATCGGTCCCGCAGCAGGACGACATGGCGGCGAAGTGGTATACGAGGGAAAACCACGCGCAGAACAGTTTACGTATACCATCCCGACATATAGGCGCAAATGGAACAACTACATAGAGATAGACGGTGCGTGCGAAAACAACCTCAAAAATATCAATGTGAGGTTCCCGCTCAATGTGATGACCGTAGTAACAGGCGTGAGCGGTAGCGGCAAGTCGTCGCTTATCAGCAAAGTATTGTACCCTGCCCTCAAAAAGCATTATGGAGGGAACGCAGAGCATACAGGAGATTTCCGTACCTTGAAAGGCAGTTTGCACCTGCTCAACGACATTGAATTTGTGGATCAAAATCCCCTGAGCAAGTCGTCACGTTCCAATCCTGTTACCTATCTCAAAGCCTATGACGAGATACGCAAACTGTTTTCCGAGCAAGCACTGAGCAAGCAAATGGGTTTTACCGCAGCGCATTTCTCCTTTAACACGGCTGGCGGACGATGCGAAGTGTGCAAAGGCGAAGGTACGATCACAGTAGAAATGCAGTTTATGGCAGACATCACGTTGGAATGCGAACAGTGTCATGGACGGCGTTTCAAGCAAGATGTATTGGATGTGCACTATCGGGGAAAATCCATCTATGATATTCTCTGCATGACCATCAACCAAGCCATTGAGTTCTTCTCGGAAGACAAAGCCTGCGCCAAGATAGTGAAACGCCTGAAACCCTTGCAGGACGTAGGTATCGGCTATATCCAATTGGGACAGTCGAGCAGTACGCTGTCGGGAGGAGAGAGCCAACGCGTGAAACTTGCCTCTTTTCTTGCCCAAGAAGATGCCCAACCCACCCTATTCGTATTTGATGAGCCTACCACGGGTCTGTCGCACAAAGACGTGCAAGTGCTGCTAAAAGCGTTGGACCAACTGATCAGCAGAGGACATACGGTGATTGTAGTAGAACACAACCCGAGCGTCATCCTGGCTGCTGATCATGTGATTGACTTAGGCGTGGAAGGCGGAGACAAGGGCGGACATCTTGTGTTTGAAGGGACACCAGAAGCCTTGGCGCAATGCAAAGAAAGTTATACAGGTCGATATATAGCACACATACTGAATCATTATGACTAACCAATCCAATTCCTATATTATGCAACACAAAAAAGAAGTCCTGCAATCGGACATTTTTTCGCATTTGCTCTCCGCGGCATACCTGCCACGCTGGTGCGTGCTATTGATAGACCTACTGCTGGTCTCGCTCGCATTTCTAATAAGCCTAAGTATCGGAACGAATTTATTTCAGTATGTAACAAGCGCGACAATTCCCTATTGGCAACAGTTTTTAGCAGTCGTAGGGGTGCAAACGCTGTGCTTTTGGATTTTTCATACCTATTCGGGCATTCTTAGGTTCTCTACCTTTGTGGACGTACTGAAATGCCTACTCTCTACCCTTACATGCGGCGTTATATTGCTAATTATCAATGCTGTCGCAACGTATGCTTTCGACCATAAACTGCTGATGAATACGCTGCTGTTCATCTATATGCCTGTATCGTTCATGTTCCTATTCTGCCTACGCGTGGGAGTAAAAACCGTGGATGGGCATATTCGCCAACAAATGAACAACAGCCCGAAAGTGCTGATATATGGGACAAAATCGGCAGGCTTGGCCATCGCCAAGATGCTCCGTAGCGCAGGAGATACACCCTATCGTCCGATTGGTTTCATAGGAGATTCCCAGAAGAAAAGCGATTTGCGCTTGAATGGTCTGCCTGTGTTTCCCCTAAACGAGAGTACATTTCGCTGGATGGCAAGGCATGAGGTGCGCAATGTCATCATCTCACCGATCAAAATGAGCGAGATTACCCCCGAAGACTTGCAGGTATTCCTCAACCATAATATCCATATACTGAATACACCCTATTTCACCGAGTATGACGAGAACGCCACTATGGATGCACAACATATCGGTCGCATCAATTCTATTCGTATAGAAGACTTGTTAGAACGTCCTTCTATCAAAATAGACACCGAAAATATACGCCAGATTATCAAAGACAAAGTGGTGCTCGTAAGTGGTGCGGCAGGTAGTATAGGCTCGGAACTGGTGCGGCAAGTGCAACGGTTCTCCCCTCGCTCCATCATACTGCTGGAAATGGCAGAATCTCCTCTGCATGACTTGCTGATGGACCTGCAAGCCGAGTATCCCAAACAACAGTTTGTCCCCGTGATTGGCGATGTGCGCAACAAGAAGCGAATAGAAGACATATTCAAAGAGTTTCAACCAGACGTAATCTATCATGCGGCTGCCTATAAGCACGTACCTATGATGGAGATGTTTCCTAACGAAGCAATCCGTGCCAATGTCTTGGGTACGAAAAACATGGCAGACGTAGCCGTGAAATATGGGGTGAAGCGTTTTGTGATGGTATCCACCGACAAAGCCGTTAACCCAACAAATATCATGGGGGCGAGCAAACGTATTGCCGAGATATACGTGCAATCACTATTCTACCAACTGCACAAAGAGAATCCAAATTGTACGAAATTCATCACTACCCGCTTTGGTAACGTATTAGGGTCGAACGGCTCCGTGATACCCTATTTCAAAAAACAAATAGCGCACGGCGGTCCTGTAACCGTGACACATCCCGAGATAATACGTTATTTTATGACCATCCCTGAGGCTTGCACCCTCGTAATGGAGGCCAGCACATTAGGACGTGGCGGAGAGGTATTTGTGTTTGATATGGGACGCCCTGTGAAGATATTGGACTTGGCGAGAAATATGATTCGCCTGGCAGGATACATCCCCGAAGAAGACATACCCATCGTATTCACAGGTTTGCGCCCTGGCGAGAAGTTGTATGAAGAGTTGCTCAACCAAAAAGAGACAACGCTTCCTACGCCCAACGAGAAAATCATGATTGCACGCGTACGCGAATTTGCGTTTGACGAGATAAGCAACAAGATAGACACCTTGATTGCACTAAGCAGCGAGAACAAGCCTTTCTTGACCGTGCAAATCATGAAAGAACTTGTACCAGAGTTTATCAGCAAGAACTCTGTTTACGAACAATTGGATAAGTAATGACAGACATAGAGCAGTTTTTTATCACTCACAGTTACTTGATCAGTCTTCTATCCTTCTCAATAGGATTGGTCTGTATGCCTATGGTAATCAAGATAGCGCGCGCAAAACATCTCGTGGTGCGTCCCAACAAACGTATGTGCCACACGGGTGAGGTGCCTAATGTAGGAGGGATAGATATCTGCATCAGTTTTGTACTGACCTGTCTACTGTTCGGTTTCAACGCCATCGAGCATAACCAGTTTTTCATCATTGGGATATTTGTGATTCTCATGGTAGGCTTCGTAGATGACCTGCTGGTGTTATCCCCATTGGCAAAACTGTTTGGCGAACTGCTTGCCGGTATTGCCTTGATAGGCTTTGCCGACATACGAATTACACACCTGCATGGTCTGTTTGGGATAGAGCAAATCGGTATCGTTCCTTCTTATCTCTTGTCCGCCTTTGTCCTTGTAGCCATCATCAATGCCATCAACCTGATTGATGGGGTGGATGGGCTTGCCTCTGGGCTTGGAATGCTATACTGTCTCTTCTTTGCCATTTATTTTGGGCTAATCGGCGAAACCAAGTGGTCGATTGTGGCAATCAGTCTGATTGGCTCGTTAGCGGTATTTTTCTGCTACAACGTGTTCGGCAAACGGCAAAAGATATTCATGGGGGACTCGGGTTCGCTACTCTTGGGGTATATCCTGACCACATTCGTATTTCGCTTCTGCGAGATGAATGCGTACCATCTGGTACCAGGCGAATACCATATGTCTGCGGCGCCTGCTGTGGCGATTTGCGTGCTGACCGTACCGCTATTTGACACCGTTCGGGTGAGCCTGACACGTATCAAGCAGCACCGTTCCCCGTTCCTACCCGATAAAAACCATATTCACCACTTGCTGCTCAAAGCAGGTCTCAACCATCTTCAAACGACTTGTGTACTGCTGTTTGTATCTTTCCTTTTCATCGATCTTGCCCTGTTAGGACGAAACTGGAACATGTGGGTACTGGCAGGCATAGACTTTGCGTTTGCCACCCTCCTCACCTTGCTATTGTGGCATATTATCAACAAAAAAAACGCTCAACAGAACGAAACTCCCAACACATAGACTACCGTGCTCAGTATTGAACATCTATCCATAGAATTTGCATCCCATCCCGTATTGGAGGACATTACCTTTATGGTCAATAAAAAAGACCGTATCGCCTTGGTGGGGAAAAACGGCGCAGGCAAGAGTACGCTCCTACGGCTGATTGCTGGGGAATATACCCCGACAAGCGGACGCATCGCAAGCGAGGCAGGCATGACCATCGGCTACCTGCCACAGGTGATGATGCACGTGGATGGCAAGACGCTGCGCGAAGATGTAGCGTCGGTGTTTGCCCACGAGCCAATAGAGGAACAGGCAAGGCGAGTGGCAGAGATGGACAGGACGATTATCGGCTTGGGCTTTGCGCGCAAGGACTTCGACCGTCCCTGCGCAGAGTTCTCTGGCGGTTGGCGCATGCGTATTGAATTGGCAAAGATACTGCTGCGGCATCCCGACCTGCTCCTATTGGACGAGCCGACCAACCACCTCGACATCGAGTCGATACAATGGTTAGAAGAGTTCTTGCGCACTTCTTCAAGCGCGATAGTCTTGGTCAGCCACGACCGCAAGTTTATAGACAACGTCACCAACCGCACGATAGAAATCACCTTGGGACGCATATACGACTACAATGTCAACTACTCGCGTTTCGTTGAACTGCGCAAAGAACGGCACGAGCAACAGGTGCGCGCGTACCAGAACCAGCAGAAGATGATTCAAGAAACGGAAGACTTCATCGAACGCTTCCGCTACAAAGCCACCAAAGCCGTGCAGGTGCAGTCGCGCATCAAGCAACTCGAAAAGATAGAACGCATCGAAGTGGATATAGAAGACACCTCGCGTCTGAACCTGCGCTTCCCGCCCGCGCCCCGCAGCGGGGACTTCCCGCTGATAGCAGATGGGGTGCAAAAAGCCTTTGGTGAGCACGTGGTGTTTCACGATGTGACCTTCACTATCCGCCGCGGAGAGAAAGTGGCATTTGTAGGCAAGAACGGCGAAGGCAAGTCCACGCTCGTGAAGTGCATCATGGGGCAGTTGGACTATATGGGGACACTCAAAATAGGACACAACGTCAAGATAGGCTATTTTGCGCAAAACCAAGCCGCCTTGCTGGACGAAAACCTAACCGTCTTTCAGACGATAGACTACGTGGCCGTGGGCGATATACGTACCAAGATACGCGATATACTCGGTGCCTTTATGTTCGGAGGTGAGGCTTCGGAAAAGAAAGTGAAGGTGCTGTCGGGCGGTGAGCGCAGCCGCCTGGCGATGATACGCCTGCTGTTGGAACCTTGCAACCTGTTGATTCTTGACGAGCCGACCAACCACTTGGATATGCAGTCGAAAGACGTACTCAAAGCCGCTTTGCAAGACTTCAACGGCACCGTCATCTGCGTGAGCCACGACCGTGATTTCTTAGACGGCTTGGTGAGCAAAGTGTATGAGTTTGGCGGCGGGAGAGTGAAAGAACACTTAGGCGGGATATACGATTTCCTGCAAAGCAAGAAGATAGACTCGCTGCAAGAGTTGGAACGCAGCAACACGGCAAGCAAGAAAAACGATACGCCCAAAAGCGGGCAACAGGACTACGCTGCCCAGAAAGCCGAAGCCGCAGCACGACGAAAGAAAGAAAAACAGATAGCGGAAACAGAGGCGGCGATTGCCCGTTTGGAAGCCGAGCAGAAAGACCTTGAAACCCAAATGGCAAACGACCCGACCTTGCAGACAACCGAGAATTTTCAACGCTACGAACATATCAAACACGAAATAGAGCAGAAACTCTACGAATGGGAGATACTCAACGAGTGAAGGATACAAATCAAGGCATCAAAGCACCTATACAATACCTGACCCGTGCACCACAACAAGCAACGCTCAAAAGGGAAAGCAGACAAGCATACCTCTTCCCACTCACTAAGGTGCGACAAGCATACATTACGGGTCATCTACGGGACAGGTACAGGACAGGTCAGAAAGAAATAAGGGAACCAGGAGCGAGTGCAGTACATATTATCACTCCGTCGGGTAAAGCAAACAGGTACCCGTTTGATAGAATGAACGCAAAATCGGAAAATGCTTTCTTTGACACGCTAAAACAAAGCATTGAGTTGTCGGCTACTTGACGGCTACTTGTCCGCTACTTGTCGGCTACTTGACGGCTACTTGTCGGCTACTTGACGGCTACTTGTCGGCTATTACATACGGATAGGTAGCGGGAGGAAAACACTTACACTTTGTTTTAGGAACAAATGCTTTCAATAAACCAGCAGGTATAAGCAATAACAAGACGGTCAGCATTATCGTTGTTCAACATCAGATGTCCATACAGCAACCAAATACAGAAATATAGCATGCTATGAATACACCAACCGACATACAGTCCGTAGTCCATTATCTGCTTACATTCTTGCTCTACGGCAACGAGGAAGCGACAGCACAAGTGGGCTACACCGCCGATGAGCAAACATGGGCAAATTACCGCGTAGTAATCGTGCCGAACGGGCATTTGGGAAGAGACATTGTGCTGCCCGATATGAGCCACCCGCAGATAGAGCAAGTCGGTAAGACCTGCGTTATCCACACGGACTTGGTATATAACACCTTTTTCTTTGTCTCCCGTGCAGAAGAACTGCTCAATACAGCCCGCGACGAGCATGGGCGTTTCTGCGCCAAGCATTCGCTATTAGGGCAAGGAAACCGCTTGAACATCCCTATCATTGACGAGTATGCGCATATACTGATGAAACGCTTGGACTTGGATATTCCTACTCCACGCTATGGACATATCTACCTTACCCACGACATAGACAGCATCGCCCGCTATCGCCATCTGCGCGGTTTTCTCGGAGGCATCTATCGGGGGCAAGGACGTGTCGCGATACAATCGCTATGCGACATTCATCGCGACCCGATATATACTTTTCCATGGTTAGTGGAACAGGACGCCAAAGTGCCGAATGCACAGTGTATCTACTTTGTGAAGCACACCGCAGGAAAAGGCTACGACTATCCGCAATACAACCTGCACGGCAAGGACTTCCTGCAACTGCAACAGATGCTCAAAGCGAAAGGGGCGGTAGTGGGACTGCATTCCAGTTACTATGGCACGTTGCCACAGGAACTGCCCTCCACCTGGCACCGCAGCCATTACCTGCGTTGCTCCATTGAGCAGATGCAGCACTTGGCAGACAAGGGCGTGACGGACGACTTCAGCATGGCATTCCCCGACAGAGCGGGCTTTCGCCTGCAAACCACCCGCGCCGTGCGCTGGATAAATCCCCATACGATGCAACTCACTTCGCTCACCCTGCACCCCCTGACCGTGATGGACTGCACCCTGAGCAACGACAACTACATGCACTTGGAGACCGAGGACGAAGCCTATTTCTTCTGCGAGCAACTATTCGACAAGGTGCGGCAATACGCAGGCGACATATGCCTGCTATGGCACAACAGCATCTTCACACCCGATACCTACCACAGCGCGCTATACATCAAACTACTGAAAGGACTACGCCACTATTCCAAGACACTGTAAAGCATGCGCATTATCACCATCATAGGAGCAAGACCGCAATTTATCAAGGCGGCTATGGTCAGCAACGCCATACGCAAGCACAACGCCTCTTCTGCCGTGCAGATAGAGGAGCGGTTGCTGCATACAGGACAGCACTATGACTACAATATGAGCCAGGTGTTTTTTGAGGAGATGGGCATACCTGCACCGCAATGGCATCTGTCGTGCAACGGCTGCTCCGTAGAGCAGATGCGCGACACCATCGCACCTATCATAGACGGGCAAGCAGACTACGTATTGGTATATGGAGACACCAACTCCACCTTGGCAGGTGCGCTCGCCGCAGAGCAATGCGGCATACCTATCATCCACGTGGAGGCTGGACTGCGCAGTTTCAACCCGCAGATGGCGGAGGAATACAACCGCATAGAGACGGACAAACGCAGCCGACTGCTCTTCTGTCCCACACGCACAGCCGTAGAAAACCTCAGACGGGAAGGCATCACCCAAGGGGTATATCAGACAGGGGACGTGATGTACGATGCGGCTCTACACTTCACAGAGCAGGCACGCCTGCATTCGCATATCATAGACACACTGCACCTCGTTCCCAAACAATATATCCTCGCCACCATACACCGGGCAGAGACAACCGACCAGCCCGCCAGAATCGCAAATATCCTGCGTGCCTTTGCTGAAATACATACACCCATTATCCTGCCGCTACACCCACGCACACAGAAGACATTGGCGTCATCGGCAACACTGACCCGCCTGCTCCACAATGCCCCTACGGTACGTATCGTCCCATCTGTGGGCTATACGGATATGCAACTATTGGAAGAGCATGCCCTCTGTATCCTGACAGATTCGGGCGGCGTTCAGAAAGAAGCCTATTTTCACCGTGTACCCTGTATCACGATGCGCGATGAGACAGAATGGGTAGAGACCGTGCAGACGGGGTGGAACAGGCTGGTAGGAACAGATACACAACAAATCATACACGCCATAGAGACCCTCTCTACCCCCAAGATGCTAATAGAGGAATATGGGGATGGACATAATGCCGAAACTATCGTTGAAATACTATGCCTAAACGCCTGCTGATACTATGTGATGGATTTGGACGCCCACTCTATGGACCGCGCATGACACAACTATGCAAGCACCTCAACCAAAGGGGCTGGCAGATTACGCTATTGACAGAACAGATAGAGACGCCACAATACGTAGTGCCGGGTTGCACGTTCCATAGTATGGTTTACTACAGAGGCGGTAGAATACGCACAAAGATACAATGGGTTTTGGATAAGTTATTTGGCAGGAAAGAACATACATTCTACCGTTTTGTACGCCGGCATATACGAACAAGTGAGTATGACGTGATACTATGCAGTGCATTCAACGATTTTCCCTTGCGCACCGCTACCCGGATCGCCCAAGAAACGAATTTACCCTTGGTAGTTGATTTGCGGGATATTGCAGAACAGTGGGGTACAGACAGTTATATGATACACCATTTAGGTATGGGACAGATTGGGAAACGGCTCACACGATGGTATCAGCAACGGGCAATCGCGATACGCAATCGCGCCCTGCGTGTTGCCACGGCTGTAACAACGGTATCACCGTGGCATTGTCAAATGTTAAGGTCGTACAACAGCAATGTTCACCTGATTTACAATGGATACGATGCGGATGTGTTTTACCCCGCAGCAATACCTGCCCCTACATTCATCATTTCCTACATTGGACGGATATATGACTTAACTTTCCGCAACCCACAGATCTTGCTGCAAGCAGTGGCAGAACTATGGCAGCAGAATCTGATTGAACAGCAACATTTCCGAATCGTTTTTCACATAGAACCGTACATCGTACCCGTCTTGCGCGATATGACCCAGCAGATGGGGATAGATTGTCTATGCCATATCGAGGGTTACATACCTCATCAGGAAGCACAGAAAATACAGCAACAGTCGGCAATCAGCGTGGTTCTATTGCAAGCAGAGACCACACAAGGCTCACACGGCATCATGACAACAAAGTTTTTTGAAGCATTAGGATGTGAGAAACCCGTGCTGTGCATACCTTCCAGCCATGGTTGCTTGGCGCAAACCATACGAGAGACCCATGCGGGCATTGCAACAGCAAATGTCGAAGAGATTAAGACCTTTATCTTGGAGAAATACCACGAGTGGCAAGCCAATGGCTATACCCGGCAGAATGTGCAAAACAAAGAGCCGTTTTCCCGTGCATATCAAGCCCAACAGTTTGAAACCCTGTTTTTACAATGTACAAGACAACACCCATAGTAACGGATATATGCTGGACACTCTATCGCTCCAACACAACGTTTGACTTCCTGGATAGCATTATCCATAAGGCTTCGTATCGCCATATGCGTTCTTTTTTCAAGACAGGTACAGGACGGGGGTTCAATATCCTTCTATATCGTCTTACCCATATCGATTGGCAGCGTCGTTGGGCTATCCGCTACCTGAAAGGCATATCGGAACAAACACTTGCACAGAAAGCAGAACAATTTGTGCAATACTTGGAACAAAACAGACGCATAGACGCTTCGTTTGCTGTATTGTCGCAACTGCACGCGCCCATCATCTTACTGTCCGGAACATTAGACTGTGTGGCAGATGCAGTGGGGAAACATCTACATGCCCAAGCCGTTTTCTCCTCCACCTTGGAGTACAGGAACGGCGTATGCACGGGGAAGATGAAACAAGATTTGCTATTAAAGAAGACACAAGTCCTTCCCCCGCAACCATTCTATATCATCACAGATAACAAAACGGATTTAGAAGCCATAAAAACCGCTGCTAAGGCATACATCGTATGCTACTCCAATCAAGCATGGTGGGAGAAACAGTCTATTAACCACATCGTATATATCCATGAAAACGGCGAACGATATTGATACAGGAATAGGCATCTTCTACATCCCCTTTGCCTATCTCTACCATGTACGGTTGCGCAAGGTGGATAAACTGCTTTCGTGGATAGGGCTGCTGCTACTTCCTACGCTTTCCTACTTTGTATTTTCACTGCCTGATACGTATTCAACAGGTGTACAAATCGGTTCCTATATTCTGCTATGGCTGATGATCGTACCTTACTACGAATTGGGCTATATGTACAATGACACCTATACGACACAGCACGAGTCGGCTCCCTCACTACGGCTTAATACAGTCCTGACAGATTACTTCTACCGCCATGTCGGTAAGATATATTTGACTCGCTTGGTGTATGTGCTATGTCTATTGCTTGCCTTTGAATGGCTCAATAGTTGGAGTGCACAGGCGGTGTTGGCAGGAGGCTGGACGGCACTACTGTTACCTGTTTTTCAGGTATACAACCACATACGCGGGCTGAAGGCTGTATGTCTCTATCCCATTTTAGTATCATGGCGATACGTCCCTTTCCTTCTATACCACTACGGTAGCCAGCATTGGTGGACACTACTTGCATTCCTATTGCTGACCTATCCCATAGAGATCAGTATCGAGCGTTTCTCTATGCCTAAACATCGGTATAAAGGCATCCGATGGTTGATTCCAGATGAAGCAGCCAAACAGTCCTTTCGTGTGTGGTACTACGCCATATGCATTGTCGTTCTGAGCGTCATATGCCCTCTGCTTACTATCCCTCACACAGCCCTGCTACCTTTTTATGCACTGTATCTGTATCGTTTTTTGCGCCTATGGAAAGAGATAGGATGGACTGCTTTGTTCACAACCAAATGGTGGAAACACGCTATTATCATACTCCTTACGGCTGTATGGGTAATGGGCATATGCCTGCAATATCTCTAAAAAGAGAACATTATTCATCTAATTGACACATCATGAAAAAAACTTTTAATCTATTCATTGCATTGTTTATTATCATTGCCAACATTTCTGCCACAACCTACTATGCTGCACCAAAAGGCAATGGGGATGGCAGCAGTTACGACACGCCCTGCTCGCTCAATGCCGGTATCGGGAAACTGAAAAACGGTGGCGACACGCTGTATCTACTGGGCGGGCAGTACGACCTTGGCAATACAAAAATCAACGATAAGAACGGCAACAGCAGTGCCTATATCGTGATAGCAGGCTATCCTGGCGAGAAAGCAGTTTTGGACTTTCGTAGCACGGCTTACGGTACGCGAGGCTTGCAGATAGGCAACTCGTGTACCTACCTGCATATCAAAGATATGACCTTGCGCTACTCGGGCAAGAACAACCTATACAACGAGGGTAGCCACTGCGTCTTTGAGCACCTGGATATCTACGGTTCTGCCGACACGGGTTGCCAGATGAAGAAAGGCGGGTACAACCTCATCAAGAACGTGGACTCACACGATAACTTCGACTATCAGTTGGACAAATCAGGCAACCTGACCGCCTGCGACTTCGGCGGCAATGCAGATGGATTCGCCGACAAGCAACACAGCGGTGCTCCGAACCACTACGTAGGCTGCCGCAGTTGGAACAACTCGGACGACGGCTGGGACTTCTTTCAACGTGTAACAACGGCTGAGACAGTGATTGAGAACTGTATTTGCTACAAAAACGGACCAGCCTACTATGATATGCGCAACCACCCACGCTATCAGACCGACAAGGCGTGGTTTGACCAGTTCAAGGCACCACGGACGGTCATAGACGATGACGGCAACTCGGTGGAGGTAAGCATGGACAAGTATCCCAATATGGGCAATGGCAATGGCTTTAAGTTGGGCGGTGGCTACACCGACCACCGCGTGCGGGTACAGAAATGCCTTGCCGTGGACAATACGGTGAAAGGCTTTGACCAGAACAACAACGACGGCACGATGACCCTCTACAACAACACGGGTTACCAGAATGGCTATGACTTTGGGTTCACCACTGCCTATGGCACACTCAGCATTCAAAACTGTCTATCGTACCAAAGCAGGAAGGAGAATGCCACCTACTCTAAGACAACCCTCGTCAATTCGTACAACAGTTGGAACGACACCCAACTACGTATCACCTCCGCTGACTTTCAGTCCTTGGATACCACGCAAATCCTATTGCCACGTACCGACAAAGGCGAACTATCCATCACTACGTTGCTGCACCTTGCCTCTGGCTCGGCGCTGATAGATGCAGGGACAAATGTGGGACTGCCCTACACAGGTGATGCCCCGGATTTAGGCTGCTACGAGACAGACGGTGTGATGCATCCAACCATCGTCTGCACCTCCTCCAATGCAGAGCAATGGCGCAGCGAAGGCGAAGCGATACAACCCATCGTATTCCAATGGGGCGGCTCTGCCACGAAACTCGCATGCAGCACGTTGCCCGACGGTATTACCTATAAAATCAGCCAAACCGACAAGACGCTGACCCTCTCGGGAAGCATTGCACAAGAGGGCGTATATACCATCACAGTGCAGACAGTGGCAGAGGAAGAGGACGTCGTTTCCCTCAACGCAGTGCTACATATCAAATCAGCCAATGCCCGCAAAGTGGCATACATCACTACTCCTAACAGCCCTGAGGACAAGGCTATTCTCCAACAACTTCGCAGGGCAGAATCGCTGACGATTACGGAACTGGATGCCAACAGCAGTTCGGATGATTACAGCGGCTATGATGCGCTGGTACTCAGCGCGAAACCCAACAGTGCCGCCCCTGCATTCAAGCAACTGAAAGGCTATGACAAGCCCATGTTGGTGCTGAAACCGTTCCTATACAAAAACAGCGTTTGGAACTGGGGAACACCGCAGAACACCCAAGACATTGCCGTGGAAGTGAGCGACACAACGCACACGCTATTCAAAAACATTCGCTTTGGCGGCACGCCCGTACTCAGCCTATTCACACAATGCAACACCAATGCCGTGACGGCTATCAGCCAATGGACAGACGCAGGCAGTACACTCTGTACGTTGGCAACTCCCCTATCCACGCCTTCCTACTCGACCATAGTGGACATGCCTGCGGGGACGGTAGTCAATGGGACGAGACTACCCCAGCGCGTGGTAACGATAGGCGTGTCGGAATACAGCACAGCCTATCTGACCCCTGATGCGCTGAGACTGATAGAGAATGCGGTGTACTACCTATTGGATATACCTATTCCGACGGTGGGCATGCAAGATACTACACTGCCTTCCCGCGCACAGAAAGTACGGATAGATGGAAAGGTATATATACTGCGCAACGGTATCCTATACGATATAATGGGACGCATATGTACGAGATAACGGATTCGTTTTTGCATATCCTTACACCAAAAACACCATAAAGCCATGAACATCACAGAACTATTACGCCGAGAGGTGGTAGCCGCCATTGGCTGCACAGAGCCTATCGCCGTTGCATTATGCGTTGCCAAAGCCAAGGAGCAACTGGGACAAGAACCAAGTGCGATATGTGTGACACTGAGCAAGAATGTCTATAAAAATGCGATGGCAGTAGGAATACCGAACACAGGTATGACGGGGCTACCTATTGCGATTGCCTTGGGGGCAACAGTGGGACACAGCGCGTATCTCTTGGAAGTGCTGAGGGACGTAAATAAAGAAGCCGTAGCATACGCCAAAGACTATATGGCACACGTGCCCATTGCGATAGAGGTCGCAAACGATGCACCCGACATCTTGTATATCCACACCACCGTATCCGCTGAGGGAAAACAGAGTGAGGCTACTATTCAAGGTGCTCATACGCATTTTGTATCGGTAGCGCAGAAAGAAGCAATGCCATTGCCTGCTACCGATGCGACCTGCAATCTATCTATGCGAACCGTCTGGGACTATGCGATGGGCGTGGACATAGAAGAGGTGGCATGGCTGCAAGAAGGCGCAGAAATGAATATACGTGCCGCAGAAACCTCCTTTGCAGGCAAGTACGGACACGGCTTAGGCAAACTCCTGCACAGCGTGCATACCACAACGCAAACGCCTCTCTCGACCATTTTCGGCGATACCTTATTCACCAAGATATTGGGCTATACCTGCGGAGCATGCGATGCGCGTATGTCGGGCGCAATGGTGCAAGTGATGTCGAACTCCGGCTCGGGCAACCAAGGCATATCTTGCTCTGTGCCCGTATATATCTACGCCAAAGAACGGGGATTGAGCCGCGAACAGACCTTACGCGCACTGACGCTAAGCAACCTAACGGTGGTCTATATCAAACAATCGCTCGGACGGCTGTCTGCGCTATGCGGCTGCGTAGTGGCTGCCACAGGCTCGGCAGTGGGCATCACCTACCTAATGGGCGGAGGGTATGAAGAAGCAACCTACGCCATCAAAAACATGATTGCCAACATATCGGGTATGATATGCGATGGTGCAAAACCCGGCTGCGCCCTCAAAGTGACCAGCGGTGTGGGTACAGCCATTCTCTCTGCCTCACTCGCCATGCAACACTCGTTTGCAGATGCCACAGAAGGCATTGTGGAGGAAGACATAGACCGTACGATACGCAACCTCACTCGCATAGGACATGACGGCATGTGTCAGACAGACGACCTGATTTTAGACATTATGACCCACAAACAGGCAAAGTAGGCATACGTTCACGACATAGGATAATCCGTACATAATCGAATCATACACCCCATCGCAACATAGCAGGACGGCGGTTGATACGAAGCATATACAAGCAATAAGAGGAAGGCGGTTGCCTTCCTCTTATTGTTTGTATTCAGCACGAGGCTTATTGCAGACTTGCACCCGTCACGGTGTAGACAGTACCGTTGTGGTAGATATACAACTGGCCGTCACGTATGAACTTGTAAGTATCTGCGGTCGTATCCATTGTGCTATTCTCCAAGGCGGTCTCTGTACCGTCGTACACAATACGGATAGGCAAGTCGTAGGAGTTGCGCGCATCAACGGTCAACTTCATCATGCCGTTCTCCGATTTCTCTACCGTTACGGTACCAGTAACCATGAAATACATCGTTTCGGCGATACCCTCCTTCAACGTAGTATAGTAGGAAGGCGTGAGTTCACTATTGGCATCTACGCCCACCGAAGCCAATACCGTACCCTCTTCCTCGGTAGCATTGATAGGATATACACCCACAGGAATCGTGATGTCATCGTCTATGGGTGTATGGTAGAAACGAAGCAATACCTTGTCGCTACCGTCTGCACGGTTGGCAATAAAGAGCGAGACAGGCTGCGTGCGTTCTCTTTCCACCTGTACCTCATCCGCTGCTGTATAAGTAACACTTACGCTACCCTCCGCTGCATCATATTTGATATGTGCTTTCTCGCATACAACCGTTGCATCAACGCTCAAATCGCCATACGTTGCGCGGAGCACAGCCGTACCAACACCCGTTGCCTTGACGGTAACGTGGAGGTTCTCACCATCTGCCTCCTGCTTCTCGATAGACAGGAATGCCGACTCGGTAGCCACCTTGATTTCAGCCCCCTTGCCATGGAGTAGCGTGAAAGTAACATCCAGTGTTTCTCCTACAAACAAGTTGCTATGCTCAGGATTTACCAACAAACCTGCCACCGCATTCTCGTACCACAAGTAAGGCGCAGGAGCATATACCCAAGGTGCGGACAATGTCTCTCCGAATTGGAACAGATGCGACTCCATAAACGCAACCGTCATATCAGATGCAGGCAACGTAGCCCCCTCAACGGTACTGTCTTTTGCCAAGACGCTCTCATCTACCACCGCCAAGTCGGACGTTACGTAGTTGCCAAAGTAAGCGATATCAGGCTTGCCCATCACATATGGAATTTCCTTTTCGCCTGCGTAATACGCATCCCAATCCTCGTCTGTCCAATCATTGGTAACGTCCCAATCTTCCATCTTCTCATCACCACGGGTGTAACCTACAATACGGTGCGCCACCACATCCTTTGCATTCTCGGGCAATACAAAGCCACCAATACCTACAAGGCAGTTGGCTATCACGGTATCCTTTGCTACCGTAGCAGGAACTTGTACAGAACCAGCAATGCCTCCCACATAGGTATGGAACCGACCTCCCTTAGCGGCAAGCGTACCCTCGGCATAGCAGTTGGAGATACGTGAACGGTTGGTTTCACCGATGATACCCGCTACAACCCCTGTCCCAACAAGATTTGCATTGCTGTGGCAATTGGAGATCAGCGCGTCCGTGGCACTGCACTCACCCACAATACCTGCCGTGACACCAGCACTCAGACTACCTGTGAACGCACAAGCCAAGACTTTCGAACCTGTATTAACCGAGCCTACTATACCACCTGCTGTGGCATCTTCCGACAAGACTATATCTGCATCAAACAAGGCACACTGGCTGATTTCCGAACCCAATGCCATGGAACCAGCGATACCACCGATCTGTCCGTCGAAAGCCTCACCGTTCTCTACCTTCGCATTATAGATATAGACGTTGCTAACCGTGCAATGTGCCTTTACATCAGGCAGAGAGGCAATATGGTTCGCAATAAATCCCACCTTGCTGGAACGATTGAGCGATAGCACCGGACTATAAAGACGCAAGTTCTTCACCACTGCGCTATCCTGCATAATTTTGAACAAGCCGTTGTCCTCCAATACCAAATTGGAAAGCACATGGTTCTGACCATCCAGTACACCCTTGAAATCACCATTGATACCCGCAAAAGGTACATTGTCGAAATCAATATCATTCACTATGCGGTAATGCGCTTTCAGGTTCGCCTTGATTTGACGGAAATCGCCCGCCGTAGCAATCTCGTACGGTTTCTCGGCTGTACCCTCACCTGCCAAGGAATTTAAGGGGAGGTCAATGAACATAGGCGTATACGCAGCCTTCGCACTGCTGTAATAAGTCACTGCTAAAATAGGCTCGGTGTCCGCGTTCAGAAGCGTGATGTAGGACAGCAAGCCTTTGGTATCATCTGGGCCTAACTCCAACAAAAGCGTACCGTCGGCATTTACGATATAAAGCAACTCATCGGTAGCCGTAGAGCCTGAGGTACGAGCACGCTTTACCAAGAACATATACTCACGGGCGGCATCCGTATTGAAAATATAGGGATCCATCACACGCGCGTCCACATTTGCCTGTGCCAGACGGATGTCTTTACCCAAGTTGACCTTATCGATATGGTTCAAGGTTCCGTTCGCATTCAGCCATGCCATAGAATGATAGACATTGTTCTCTGCATCCACGTCACCATTGGATACCGATACAACGTATTGGTAAGAATTACCTACGGGGTATCTATCCATAGAAGCCGACAACATATTACCGCTCAACGAAGAGGGCAATTGCAATACCTCCTCACACGAAGGCAGATTGACAAAACGGAACGTCGCATTCGCATCATCAGGATAAACAAAGCAATACTGCTCCTCCTGCCCGCGTACGTCTGACAGGGCAGAAGCCGTTTCTGCATTGGTCGCGATGGTCTTGATACGATTACCGTTCAAGTCGTAGACATAGTAGGAATACTTGAACTCCTCCGCCAAAGAGCGGAAATTCGCAAACGATACGATATATGCCGTATCGGCTTCTGGGAAAAAGTCGAATGCTACATCATCGTTGTAGCGCAAACCACCCATAAATGGAGACGTGAAGACAGACTCATCTTCCACCTCACACGGAATACGGGTGGTAGCCACGATGTCAAAACTTTGATTGTAGAGCGTCAATACAAACGCATTATCAGGCTGTACGACGGGCTCTTGTTCCCAAGGAATCGTCGGGTCGAAGAACTCTTTCTCAAACTGTGCGGTCACGTAGCAAAGTTGTCCGTTATGCTTTTGCATCATAATAGGAATGGCATTTTCGCTCGCACCCGAAATGAGTGCATAGTCCATCTTGAACGTATGCACTTTTGTATAGGGGGTACTCCAACCCGCTTTCTTATAGACATCGAAATAGGTGGTATAGATCTCCTCTTCGCCTTCACCTACCGTTTCCGTTGAATCGCGCTGAAACACCAACGTCCAGTTCTCGCTCCACGCATCGGTGGCGGTATTCTGTCCCAACACCTGATTACCTGGAACGGTGCCAATCTTTTCCCCTGTTCCCAAAGAAAATACATCATTGAAATAATACCCTTGGTAATCCGTAGTAACAACATGTACGAAAAGCATCACTTCATAGTGGTTATCCGAATTGAAGAACTTCTGGGTAATCAAAGGATTCAACTGCACGTAGTTTACACCATTGAACGTTGTATGATCCAACGCTTCAAACGAGTCGGTGAACTCACCGACTTTCTCCTGTTTGCCATTATAAACGCGTACATCCACAGACTGTATATAACCGCTCACCACTGTATGGTCGATGGTATAAGTCCATGTCGTACCATCAGGACCGTTCAGATAATTGACAGAATTGCTTGCTGGCAACGTACGTTCCGCCTCAACAGCAGGCATACCTTTCAGCGCACGGCGTCGCATATTTCTCTGCTCCGCCATATACGACTGCCACTCTTGCAGACGCGAATTGTCTACCTGCGTAGAGAACATAGCCTCCGACGCCTTCGCATTCAAATGGTTTCCCGCATTGGCAAACCCTAACGGGCTATATGCCAAGAAGAAAACACCTGCACAAAAAAGAAAAAACCTTTTCATAACACTTGTTTTTAACCGTCTATCAAATGCGTACGGACAAAGCAAAATGCCTATACCTCTCTTCGTTACCCACTCGATAAACCTCATTCATAAATGATATCGTCCGCAAAGGTACAAAAAAGAAATGGAATATGCAAACTTATTTTGCACACGATTGGCATTTGAGGTACTTTTTGTATCATAAGGGTACAATAGGCACAGGCATTATATTAAAATTTATTAGTACAAAAAAATCGTAACCAAGAGAGCAAGGAGGGTTATATTCACCCCTACAAAGATAAAAAAACGACTGTAATCTGACCGCTTTTTCGCCGATTTATGTTACGCTTATGTTGCGGCTATGTTGCGGGTATGTTGCGGGTATGTTCCGATAAAGACAAACGATTGACAGTCGATGGACACGGAAGAGGAACGACAAAGGGCGGCTTATAGGTTCTGCCCCCAAAAACGGACGGGTATAAGGAGGTACTTTGTTAAATAAATCAAAAAAAATCCTAACATATAGAACAGCACCGGTGAGGATAGTACTCACGGTGGCAAAACGGGGGACAACACCCGAAACGACTGTCCTATCATACGGTCTTTTGGAAACGGACGGTGTATGGGACAAATGGACAGACTGCGTTGGAATGTTCTTTTTATTTGCAAGATTCAAATAAATTGCGTACCTTTGCGCTGGATTTGAATAGGTCTGCATAAGCATACACAGGACACTATTCACCGTATAAAAAACAACAAAACAGTATGAAACAATCGCTCAACATCCTTAGCCTTGTGCTATGCGCTACATTGGTAGCATGCAACAACAGCAAGAAAGAAAGCACATCTGCCGCACCCCAATTCATCGGCACATGGCATTATGAACGGATGACCCGCACCGTGCAAGGAGAGGCATCCGACACCTTAGTGTTTGACTATGTAGCCAACCCATATGAAAACCAATTCTACGAGGTCTATACGGCTGACAGCGTCATGACATTCTACATCATTCAAAAAGACACCCTACTGGATAAACGCGAATACCACTTCGCCTTCCGCAACGACACCTTGTATGTGACACACCCCGAGAAACCAATACAAAGTGTACACGTAGTGGAGGCGACAGAAAATACCATCACCATAGATTACACACGTGAACACAACGACAGCACGTATTACTTCACAGCGACCACTCGCCGCTGCGAATTGCCTACGTGGAATGTGGAAAAATAATCGCTCCTAGGGGACGGACTTTCACCGCTTCGCAAAAGGGTTAGCACTAAATCTCAATGAACTGGTAGGTGATTTTGTCTGAGAAATCGGCTACCATATAGAAGGCGGGAGGATAGTGCTCCTCCAAAGCGTCCACGATGATGGAAACAAGACCCGCGTAATGGGTAATCTCGCGGCTATGGTCGTGTCCACACCAATACATAGACACGCTGCCTTGCGACAAGATAGACAGCAGTTCGAAGGTTTCTTCCATAGCATAGTTGGAGGTATGTCCCTGCGAGGCATCCTGCTTGAACAAGTGGGTATGCGTGAAGACAATGGTATGGCGGTAGGATACGGTGTTGCCGTTTTCTGCGATAACAGGAACGGCAAGCACGTCTTTGAGCCATGCCATTTGCTCTGTGCCGAGGGTACCCTCGGCAGAGTCTAAACAGATGAAACGGTCGAGAGGCGTGCCATCGGGCAGGTGGGTGTCAAACCAATAGACCGACGAACCAAAATAGGAAGCAAACGTATGCCATTGGTTGAAATAGATATCATGGTTGCCCAGGGTGATAAAGAAAGCCTGCCGTGAGTCGGCTTGCATAAGCGGTTGAAGCAAGGACACGGCATGCGGTATATGGTGACGCGCATTGATTAAATCGCCCAGATGCAAGACCACACGGCAAGCCGTGTCGGCTTGGGCGGCTTGTACGAAGGTCGTGAGGTTGTTGTCTAAACTATCGATATGCGAATCGGTGCAGACATACACCCGATAATCTGCCGACGGCACAACGACATGGCGCACACCCACGCTATCGTTGTATGCCATTGATTCGGCAAAACGTACGGCGACCTCAGGACTCGTGCCATTGAACATACCCAGCATATCGTAGTTGGGATTGCAGGCAACTACGCTTGCGGCAAGGATGCTTAACACTGGAATATGCGCCCATAGTGCGCTGATATATTGCATAATAGACTTCATAACTGCTTTATATAACATTTAGAAACGGTAAGCAAAGCCTGCCCGCAGGTAGGCAGAATAGAAGGTGGCATTGAGATGGAACATACCCGTGGGCTTGCACTCTGCTTCGAGGATAGTTCGCCAATGGGTATCTATATCGTATCTACCGCCTAAACGGAAGATTGGCTGCCACATACGCTCCATCTGAAAATCATCCACATTGGATATAGCCGCCCATACATTCCATGAGCAGTTTTGTGGGCGGCAACCCACTTTGAGTTCGTAGAGCAGGTTGAAAGGTTCACAGTTGTATGCCGCAGCAGAGTGGTAGTCGGTATTCCACGCCTGCATCACGCGCCCGAACATACCGAGCCGCACGGACACATAATCCATACGGTACCCCACAGCGACGGCTCCACAGAAATCGCTCTGATGGTTGCGTGCGAGGGCTTTATACAGCAACTCCGTTTCAAGGAACAGTTCACCCACAGGCAATGGGAACTTGGGACGCATCGCCAACGCCCCCGTATAGACATTGGCAGACGAAAGTTGCACACGGGCATCCATCTCAAAACAAGCGTAGATGGGCAATTGTGCTTGGAGATTGATATTGGCAAAGTGGGTATACGTGCGGTTGTAGGCATACTCCGCGGAAACCTCCAAGGCATATCGCTCCGCAGCCACCGCGCCTATCGCACACAGCAAACCGCAAACGAAAAACTGTATTCGTTTCTTCATCCTTAATCTGATTTATACGTTGATAATGGTCAGTCCTGCCCCACCTCGATCGGGGTCACCATCTCGGAAAGTAAACAGCGGGCGGTGTTGCTTGGCACGCTGGGCATTCTGCCCATTGAGGTAGTCGCGCACCATCTGTTTGAGTGCACCTGTACCCGTGCCATGTAGGATAGTGACCTCGCCTGCATTCACCATGACCGCATCGTCTAAATAGGCGATGAAACGCTCCAACGCCTCTTCCACACGCATACCGCGCAGGTCTAAAATACGCGAGAAATCCGCTTTCTTGGTCATCTGGTAGGTAATGGTAGCAGACGCAGGGTTTGCAGGCACTTTCGGCGTCTTTGCCTTAGGAACTTTGGGAGTCTGCGTGGGGTCTAACACCAACTTACGCAAGTCTGCCAAATCGCTGAATGCACGGGGAGAGGTACGCTCTTGTGCGGGATGTGCTACGGGTTTTGCCTTACCAGAGGAGGATTTCGCTTTGGTATTTGCTTCGCTTTGCACCCGATCCTTCAACTGCTCCACCTTGGCGCGCGCCTGCTGGGTGCGGGATTTCTCCGCCTGCGCCTCTTTAATCTCACGAATTGTACGCTCGATGGTGGCATTGCTCTTTTGCAACAAGTCCGCCGCCTGCTTATTTGCCTCCTCCAAGACCTCTCGCTTTTTGCGTTTCAGCCCTGCAATCTCCGCTTCGTAGAAAGCAATACGCTCCTCCAAGCGTTTCTCGCGCTGGCGGATATTCTGCCGCTTGTTCTCCCAATACCGTTTATCGCGCGCAATGTCCTGCAACTGCTTATCATAATCAATATGTTCCTCGCCCACCAAGTCCGTAGCATGGGCAATAATACGTTCGGGCAGACCGATATTGCGGGCTATCTCCACCGCAAAACTGCTGCCAGCCTGCCCAACGGACAATTGGAACAACGGGCGCATCTGCCCACGGTCGTACAGCATTGCCCCATTGTTGACCCCCTCTGTGCGCTCAGCAAAATGCTTCAGATTGGTATAGTGGGTGGTAATAATGCCAAAAGCACCCTGCGCCACCAACTGCGTCAAAATGGCTTCGGCTATGGCACCACCGATAAGCGGCTCCGTACCAGAACCGAACTCATCTATCAGCAGCAAAGTGCGTTCGTCGGCTTGGCGGAGGAAATCTTTCATATTGCGCAGATGCCCCGAATAGGTAGAAAGGTCGTCTTCGATAGACTGTTCATCACCGATGTCCACCAAAATCTTACCAAAGATGCCCATTTCACTATTTTCTTCCATAGGGACAAGCAAGCCACACTGGAGCATATATTGCAACAATGCCACAGTCTTTAAGCACACAGACTTACCACCCGCATTGGGACCACTGATAATCAACACCCTGTCCTCCACCAAGCGCAGGCTAAGCGGTACCAGCGTTTTACCTTGCGGGCGAAACTTCAAGTACAGCACGGGATGACGTGCCTGCTGCCAATCAATATGAGGCTGTGCTTCCAAAGCGGGGCGGACTGCCTGCAAGGCTTGCGCATAAAACGCTTTAGCACGCAGAAAATCCACCTTTGCCAACATCTGTTCGCTATACAGGATATCGGTAATACGCGGGCGCAGTTGCTCCGTCAAGTCTTGCAAAATACGTATGCGCTCGCGACGTTCCGCACCCTCCAATTCGCGTATATGGTTGTTTGCCTCCACTACCTGTTGCGGCTCAACAAAGACCGTCTTGCCCGTGGCAGACTCGTCATGGACGATACCGCCAATCCTGCGCTTATAGGCAGGAGGGACAGGAATAACCAACCGCCCCTCACGCAAGGTGGGAGAAGCATCCTTATCCAACAGTCCCTCGGCTTGCGCCTGACGCAAAATCTGATGGAGCACCCTACCCACAGAGCCTTGTACACTCGCCAACTCACGGCGGATACGGCTCATCTCGGACGAGGCATTGTCCGCCAAGCGACCGTATTTATCCAACACGCGGTCGATCATCCTTAAAATGGACGACAAAGGTGTATCATCCGTCTGCCACAGGACAGACAGATGAGGGAAACGCTGTGCGTCTAAACGGGCGAAGAAAGATTGTAACTGCGCCGCATAGTCTATCGTCTTGCGCAAGGCAAAGAGTTCGGCTTCGTCCAAGAACAAACCCTCAATACGGATACGTGCCAGCGGCTCGCGTATGTCGTGTATCTCACCACGCGGAAAGTCCATAGTAGCATCCTCAAAGACGGATTTCATCTCATAGGTCTCGTCCAGCCAACGGCTGACCTCCGCATAGTCGGACGAAAACACCATACCGTCCACTAATTCCGCCCCCAAGGGAGATGTACACCTGCGTCGGAGTTCATCGCGCACCTGTGTAAAATCGATTTTCTGCTCTACATTCGCACTCATTGTATCAACCGAGTATGCGGACATCGCGCACCACTCTCGCTCCCATTGTTTTGTTGATCTTCTCGACTAACTCAAAGCGACATTCAAAAAGTTGCGCTTTGAGCGCAGCACTGGATATATGCACGACCAGCATACCGTTTTTCACCTCCACGGAACGCGTGAGCCTTGCCACGGTCTCGCCCATTATATCTTCCCACATCTCCACCACACGCGTCTCAAGCACAGACTGCTCAAGACCCGTCTCACGCAAGTACACGACCAACGCATCGCCCAAAGATACCGTTCTGCCTCTCATTGACGCACTTACTTCTTAGGCGGCTTACGCAAATAGATTTGCTGCCGCGTCCGTAACACACGTATAGAGGCATCAAAGCCATTGTATTCGCGCACTTTCTGCACCTGTACGCCTTCGCGCTGGCAGATATCCCACAAGGTCTCACCCGGTGTGACCCACATCCGCGTTTTCGCTTTCGGGGCTTGCGCTTTTTTCTTGGCGAGATAGACACGCTCACCAGGTCTCAGATTTCGACCCAGCGCATCATTCCATTCACGTAAGGTTCGCTCCGTGATATTCAAACTGAACGCAATGGTAGCGTATGTGTCGCCCGGCAGAGCCACTACATACTTCACGCCATTACACTTTTGCGTCTTATGGGTCAGCAAGAAGAGTTTCTTCTCCTCGCGCGCCGTAAGCGGCTCGACATACTCCGGCTCGGGATTGGAAGAAATGACCCGTATCGGCTCTGTCTTTTTTACCACCACAGCACGGGGGGCAGCAGGTCTCGCTCCGTCATTACAGGCTGGCGTCCACCCCGCATCGGTGAGCAGATCCAAACGGTAATCTTCTATGAGTTTGATAAGTTTCTGAGGGTACTTCGAATCGGTTGCATACCCACAGCGCTTCAGACCTTCTGCCCAAGCAGCATAGTCCTCGGGGGCTATCTCAAAGAGCGACTGATACCGCGCACGTTGCAGAAACCGTGCGTGGTCATCAAACGACTCGGAAGCATCGCCATAAACACGAAAACAATCGTTTTTTCGGTCATCGTCTTTCAGGTATGTTTCTCCCGTCCAGTCGGAGGTGCATTTGATACCGAAATGATTGTTTGCCTGTGTGGCAAGTTCACTTGTTCCCGCAGCCGACTCCAACAAGGCCTGCGCCATGATGATACTCGCCGGAATGCCAAAACTGTCCTGGTTGCCGACGGCTACATCCCGCCATGTGGCTATATACTGTAAGTAACGTTCGTTCAGGTTTTGCGCTGTCAGGAACATACAACTCCCAACACACAAAACACACAAAGACATCCATCGTTTCATACTTTGCATACGCTGTTATCAAAAAACAGCGCAAAAGTAATAAATAATTTGCACATTTGCAAAAAAAACAGTACCTTTGCCGCGTAAAATAGTGTTTTCTTATGAAAAAGTATCTCTTTATCGCCACATTGGCATGTATGGTATTGGGACTTAATTCGTGTCATTACCGCGTAGTAACCGAAACCGTGTATGAGTCGAACTTCAAGACATTGGACTTGCGCGTAAACACCTCCGACTGGCGGTATTCAGAAGACGGAGGCTACTATTTCTGCACATTGAGCATTCCTGAACTAACATCAACGATTTACAACTACGGCGTCATCACATGCTATCGTGAGTACAACAAAGGCAGCAGAGATGCATACCAATTGCCTTTGCCACAAACCTTACACAACATAGACAATGGCTCGGGTGTACTCTATACGACAACCATCGACTATTCGTTTGCCATCGGTATGGTGGAGATTGTACTCACCAACAACGACTTCCAGTACGCACAACCCGAAGGGATGGATTTTCGTCTGAATATGACGTGGTAAGAGCCACGCCATAGGGGTATGCAACGACGAGACTGTAACACAACACGTTTGGAACACAACACAAAACACGAAAACGATGGGACTGTTAGACTTTTTATTAGGCGGAGAAGACTACGACCGCTATGACAGAGAAGACTGGCGTAGCGTGGCAGAAAACCGTCGCCATCGCGCACAAGGCTCTTCCAACTGGACATCACGCGAAGACTGGAACTGCGGCGAATACGACAGGGACGGTATGAGCGGATTTGACGCTTACGAAGAAAACGATTTCTAAACCATCTCCACGAGAGGGGAAGAAAATAGACGTACTAAAAATACATCGTGCAGACAAGCAAGTACGCAAGCAAATAAGTGAAATGACACACCCGGTTACTCGTTAGAGCAATCGGGTGTGTCGCGCTGTACTACATTGCTATGCTTGTGCATTGGTTGAATGCTGATCGTTTTGTAGCGCATCTATCACGATAACCAACATACTTCAAAAAATGATAAAGGAACAGGCAATAGATGCCGACGGGCAATCCTCTACGTCAGGATAGGTTTCGCTCGCCAGGACGCACACTTTTGCGTTAAACGATCCGCCATTGTTCCGCTTCAAAAATGAATAAGCCTATGCCTTTAAAATTTTTGAGCACAAAAAAGAATATGCTGACTGCTCGTGGAACAATTGAAGAAGGTGCAAGATAAAGGCGACCTGACCGCTACCTGACCGCTACCTGACCGCTACCTGACCGCTCGTGGAACATGTGGAACACTTTGAGGACAACGGGAAGACTTTTTAAGGGTTCGCCTTTTCGATACCACCACTTTTTGTTGCAGACAACGCGTTATGCCTCTTCCTCCTCAGCATAGTAGTCGTTTCCTTTGGCTTTACGATGCAGTTTATGGTAAACATACGCACCATACCGACCGTATTTACGCTCGGTCTCGCGCATCTTTTGACCATAGCCATAACTGTAACCCGCTCCGTAACCATAACCATAGCCATAGCCACCATAGCCATAACCATAACCGTAGGCAAAACGACCCTCGTTGGGAATGTCAGACAAGATAAGTTGTACCTTCTCCGGATGCTCCGTCATCTCGAATAACTGGTGCAGTGTCTGCTTGCAGAACGACTTGCTGGTCTGCATATAACGAATCACATACAGGCAGACATCGGACAAATCAATCAAAGAATAAGCATCTGGAACCAAACCAATAGGAGATGTATCCATCACAATAAAAGAATACGTCTCACGCAACTGCGCAATCAATTCCGTCATCTTATCGGAATGTATCAACTCTCCAGGATTGGGCGGAATAGTTCCTGCACGCACCACATCAAAACCAAAGGGTGTGTCGGTGATAAGTATATCTTCAAAAGCACAGTCACCCACCAGATAATTGGTCAAACCATTGCCATTCTCCAATCCTAACTTGGTGTGGACATTCGGTTTACGCACGTCCACATCTATCAGCAACGTCCGCTTACCCGTCATAGCATACAACGACGCCAAGTTGGTACTGAGGAAAGTCTTTCCGTCGCCCGACTCGGTGGAAGTGAGCGTAACCACAATACCCTCCTTGCGCTTGGTGAGGAACTCTATGCGTGTACGCACCGAGCGCAACATCTCGGCGTAGGACGAACGCGGCTTATCATGCACCAAGGTGGGGTTCTGAACGCGAGCATGACGCAGCGCGCCAATCATACGGAACAGTCCCAAACTTCTCACGTCTTTGGGAGAACGGAATTTATTGTTTAGCAACTCACTCAATATGATCAGCAACAAGGGTATCAACAAACCAATGACAAGTGCCGTTGTAAGGGTTTTTGTCTTCGCTTTTGCATTGACCAAAGCAGTCGTACGCGCCTTATCCAAAATGGTGTTATCGGGCGTATTTCCCGCTTTCTGTATTTCTGCCTCGGCACGTTTTTGCAGGAAGAACGTATAATAGTTGTCATCTATGCGATAGTTGCGCTCAATGGCAACCATCTGTAACTCCTTTGAAGGGAGTTTTTTGATTTCCTCCTCTACATCCGCAAAACGACCTTTCAGATCCTTCTTTTCTATTTCCAAAGAGACGCGCATACTATTGACCACCTCGTTGATAGCCGTCTTGACATTCTCGATGTCTTTGGAGTATTTGGCATAGTACACGTTC
>X363_Desmarests_Spiny_Pocket_Mouse__coassemble_241_pt1 | contig 39545 bp, 29 predicted proteins | sample X363_Desmarests_Spiny_Pocket_Mouse__metabat2_low_PE_030 | metagenome-assembled genome bin X363_Desmarests_Spiny_Pocket_Mouse
TGTCTATTTCAAAAATCTTCACTAAATTTGCATTTGTTATTGGACTCTATAAATATGTGAAATTTTGGTTGTTGTCCTGAAAATACGGGTATTCGTTTGCGCATATCAAAAAAAAGCAGTAACTTTGTGCGGTTTTTTAGATTTTTTCTAACGACATTTATGCTATTAGCGTAAGTCGCATACGCGCATACACGTTATCGTCGTATAATATACAATCATATGTAAACTTTATACATCTATGGACGCGAAATACAATCCGACAGACATTGAAGCCAAATGGTATCAGTATTGGCTTGACAACCGTTTCTTTCACAGCGAGCCTGATGGGCGCGATGCTTTCACCGTGGTAATTCCTCCACCAAACGTGACGGGCGTATTGCATATGGGACACGTGCTTAACGAGACCATTCAAGATATACTGGTACGACGCGCACGCTTGGAGGGAAAGAACGCCTGCTGGGTGCCTGGTACAGACCATGCGTCTATCGCCACGGAAGCCAAGGTCATCAAGCGTCTCAAAGAGCAAGGTATCCAAAAAAGCGACCTCACACGTGAGGAGTTTCTCAAACACGCGTGGGATTGGACGGAGGAACACGGAGGTATCATCCTCAAACAGTTGCGTCAACTCGGTTGCTCATGCGACTGGGACAGGACTTCGTTTACAATGGACGAGACCCGCTCACGCGCTGTCATCAAGGTATTCTGCGACCTCTACCAGAAAGGGCTGATTTATCGTGGCTTACGTATGGTGAACTGGGACCCTGAACGTCAGACTGCCCTCTCGGACGAGGAGGTGATTTACCATGATGAGCATAATCATCTATTCTATCTCAAATACCGTGTGGTAGAGCCTGTGGACGAGTCGGCATTCGAGGAAGGCGATGTGTTCCACAAAGACGAGAAAGGCTATTACGCCATCGTGGCGACCACACGCCCCGAGACCATTATGGGTGATGTGGCGATGTGTATCAACCCCAAAGACCCGAAGAACCACTGGTTGCGTGGAAAGCACGTGATAGTGCCGCTCGTAGGGCGTGAGATACCCGTTATAGAAGACCGCTACGTGGAGATTGAGTTCGGTACGGGCTGCTTGAAAGTGACGCCCGCGCATGACGTGAACGACTACGCGCTTGGACAGAAATACAACCTGGTGGCATACGATATCTTCACGCCCGATGCCCATATCAACCTGGATACCTTGGAGGAGACTATCCGCGCCAACGTATCGGCCTACCAAGGAATGGACCGTTTCGACTGCCGCAAGCAGATTGCCGTAGACCTGCAAGCAGCGGGGCTGATGGAGAAAGTGGAAGACTACGACAACAAAGTGGGCTATTCGGAGCGTACCAACGTGCCTATTGAGCCACGCCTGTCGCTGCAATGGTTTATCCGCATGCAACACTTTGCAGACATCGCGCTGTCGCCCGTAATGAACGACGATATTGTGTTCTATCCTACCAAATACAAGAACACCTACCGCAACTGGCTCGAAAACATCAAAGACTGGTGTATCTCGCGCCAACTATGGTGGGGACACCGCATTCCCGCCTACTACGCGCAAGACATCCTGGAACAAACGGGCGCAGAGAACTATCCAGAGGATAAAATCATCGTGGCGGAGACCTTGGAGGAAGCCCAAGCAAAGGCGCAGACTATCCCTGGATTGGAGCATAGCCAACTGGTGCAGGACGAGGGGGCGTTGGATACATGGTTCTCATCGTGGCTATGGCCTATCTCGCTATTCAACGGCATTGAGCAACCTGACAACAAAGAAATACAGTATTACTACCCTACTGCCGACCTGGTGACAGGTCCGGATATCATATTCTTCTGGGTGGCACGTATGATTATGGCAGGCTACGAATACCAAGGAAAGATGCCGTTCAAGCACGTGTATTTCACAGGTATCGTGCGCGACAAATTGGGCAGAAAAATGAGCAAGTCCTTAGGCAACAGCCCCGACCCATTAGACCTTATCGCACGCTTCGGGGCGGACGGTGTGCGTATGGGTATGCTGCTGGCTGCCCCCGCAGGCAACGACATCTTATTTGATGAGAGTCTATGCGAACAGGGACGCAACTTCTGCAACAAGATATGGAACTGCTTCCGACTCGTAAAAGGCTGCAATGTGGCAGACAGTGGTGAGGAGAACAGTTTTGCTGTGGATTGGTTCAACGCTTTGCTTACCAAGACGGAAGCCGAAGTGGCAGACCTATTCAGCAAGTATCGCCTGAGCGAAGCGTTGATGGCGATATACAAACTCTATTGCGATGAGTTCTCGGGCTGGTATTTGGAGATGGTGAAGCCTGCTTACGGTCAGCCTATGCACACGCACACCTATCAGGCAACCTTGCAGTTCTTTGAGCGTATGCTCCGCCTGCTGCACCCGTTCATGCCGTTCATCACCGAGGAACTCTGGCAGAACCTCACAGAGCGAAAGGCCGGCGAGACCATTATGATTTACAACCTGTCGAACACGACAGCGGGCGACTTGGGTACACAGAGCGAACTTCTCGCTGCGGGAGACACGCTGAAAGACATTGTATCGAACATTCGCAACATACGCGCAAGCAAGAACATTCCACAGAAAGAAATACTCACCTTGATTGCCCCCGAGTGTGTCAATCCGCTGATTTGCAAGTTGGGCAACGTAGAAATCGCTGTGGGTGCAGAAAAAGGCAACCAGTCGTCTTCCTTCATTGTGGGTACAACGGAATACAGCATTCCCTTGGACAAGTTCATCAATGTGGAGGCAGAGATAGAGAAACTCGAAGCAGACCTGGCACATCAGCGCAACTTCCTTGCAGGCGTGATGAAGAAACTTGGCAACGAGCGTTTCGTACAGAACGCCAAACCCGAAGTGGTGGCATTAGAACGCAAGAAACAAGCCGATGCCGAGACACGTATCGCGACATTGGAGACCGCACTGAAAGCACTGCGCTAAAGCAACGCCGCTGCATATAAGCGATACCTTCTAAATAGAAATATGAACACAATTAAGATCAATTGCAAATAGTTGCTACGATTATAGAAAACGGCAAATGATCCAATACAATAAAGCAAGAGTGTCTAAAATAGATTAGGCACTCTCGTTTTATTGTATGGTTATAATGTGCGATGATACGATACAAATATGGTATATGCATCATTCCTATGTCGTTCTATCTATGTGCTAAATAGCCAATCAGTGGGCATAAATTGTTTAAACCCAATGGGTAATGGTGCCATCTCAAGGCTTTTTTGTGAGAATAGGTACCGCCCATCGCATACAAAACCTAATTCATACCAGTTCACACGATTGAGTGCCGCACAAACGACTTGCAAGTTGATTTGCTGATTGCGAGGGAATATTGCTAGTACAGACCCGTCGTAATCATTGCTGGGATGTAGGAAGAACGGATTGGGATGACGGGTTTTGCAATTGACATAGATGCGTTTCTCTACGGATACATAATGATTGCGCCCCCACATCCACCAATTCGTTTCATCGAAACGTTTGATTTTCCGTTTGATAAGCTGCTCTTTGAACGACAATAGGTAATCTGATTTCTCGTTGTAAATCATACGACGTGTCTTTCCTGTATGAGCAGTGTAAGAACAAACAAAATCGGTATTTCCATATTCCTCACTCTCGAATAACTTATCTGCTCCACTCACAGCCCCTACTTTAACGAAGAAAATATCACCAAAATGCAAAGGATATTGATTGTTGGTGAAAAGTAATTGTCCGTTGCAGTAAGTGAACCGCTTCGTAATATTTGTTGAACGAGAGAAATTGTTTTTCTCAAAGCGAAAAATAATGCAATTTGGACTAAATCCTTTGAATATGTGCCTATCACCTAAATCAATCATATCCGTTATCGTGCCTTGCTGATAAATAAACTGATTCAAGCGGGTACTGGACGTGGCTTTGAGGAAGTCTCGAGGGGTAATGAATATCAACTCGCCGTGTTCATTGAGGTGCTGAATGCACTTTTCTATGAAGAATAGATACAAGTTGCTGCGCTCATCAAACAATGCGGATGAGAGTTTCTTTTTGGTGTCAGGCGAGATGTCTTGGTAGCGCACATAGGGCGGATTGCCAATAATGGTGTCGAACTTCTCGTCCAGCGGATAATCAAAGAAATCCATATTCATAGCCCCTTCGGGGCAATGTGTAGGATCAATTTCTATTCCTACGCAATCTACTATCTCGTTGAAAAAAGCACCATTACCACACGAAGGTTCTAAACAGCGACCTTCGTTTTGGCGCAGTGTCAGCATCTGTGCAACAATGCCTTGTGGGGTGAATACCTGCCCCAAGGTTTCTACATTAAACATATTGAGGGAAGTATCTTTTGAAGTTGAAATAAATATCAGAGCGCAGTTTGATGGACTCGCCAAAAGTATTCATTATGAAGTGGGTTGACTCCTCAAATGTGCGAGGTATCAGCCTATGATTATCTTGCCAACGACTTTGAAAAGGTAGATTATTACCGTTTGGCGTTAGATTTTCTATGCCACGTAATGTAGAGCAGAACACATCCGACAAGTTGTTCTTATTGACAATAAGGAAATAGTAGTCCTTGTCTTGATGCCTACCAAAGGCTGCATGCAATTTTTGAAAGAATGGCAACCATGCAATGCCATTTCCGAAAGCGGGTTTTAGCCCAGTGAGTGCATAATAGATACCCAATTTACAGTTGAGATTATCCGTAGTGTCCGTCTTGGTTACTTTGATATTGACAGGGTAGAACTGCTGGTTGCCTTCGATGGCAAAGTCGAACCAATCGCGTGCTTGAGGACGCACAAGCGAATAGCCTTCTGGAAAGCCAAAAGAACGGTCAATATAATTGAGTACTTCATCCTCGTTGATGGCAGAATTGATGCGTCCATCTTGGTTGTGTGAGGATATACAAAAACGGTGCCTTGCTAAATGGTCGGCAATGTCAATCAGAATAGGTGGTACTTGCGGATAAGATGATGCCATACGATGGATAGAGTTGCACGCATAACTATCAATCACGGCGAAAAGAAAATGTGAGTTTCTTATCGCGTACCAAGGTAACCCGCCAAGGAGACCTCACTTTATGTAAGAAACCCACACTAAAACTGTGTAAGCATTATCATCCATAAAGTATAAGGTATCCTTATGCGGAAACCTCACTATTAATTTCAGTGGTTTATCTCCTTAAAACTTGGCGGGTTTTCGGTAAACGCGAAATAATAGCAATGCTTTGTTTATATTATGTCTTGGACATACTCAATGATGTCCGCTGCAAAGATACTGCTTTTTACTGACATACACAAGAGAGCAAGGTAAAAAAATACTATCTCTTCTTAATATCCTCACTAAAAAAGGATGCAAGAAGAGATAGTAAAACAAATTGGTTGTTATATTATAGCCTAACGGAGGTTGATTGTCCAGTCCTTGGGATAGGTAATGTCGTAGCCGATATAGATATCCTTGGACTCGTTAGGCTGTAAAGAGACCTCGTAAGTGAGAATGCCTTTCTCGGTGTCGTTGCCTACCGTTGCACCATCTGTCTTGTCGGTGCCGATTGATGGACATGGTGTCGTCTTGGAATGCAGGGCAACCTCTATCTCCTTGTTGGTCGAAATGGGATATGCCTCTTTGAGTATGACCGTGGCCTGCTCCGAGAGATTGTTATGGAGGGTAATCCGATAGAGCGTAGTGGTCGTAGTCTTGGAGGTGAGGCGACGGGATTGCGTGAAATCCTCCACGCGCTCACGCTTAACCGTGATACGGGGTTCTTCGCCGATGGTGAGATGGAAATCCTCTTCTGCGGAAGCGAAATTCACATACTGTTTGCCATAGTAGGTACCATTGTACGAAATAGAGGTCGTACCTGGCAACAAGTGCAGTTGTCCGATATTAGGAATACGGGCACGCAGATACACTGTGCTATTCACCTGCGGCAAAGTGTACCAATCAAGCGACACATCGCTGAGGGTATAGGTATCCAACAACACCACTTGGTCTTTGCCTGTGGAGGGAATCGTATAGGGTGTAGGCACAGCGAACTCACGTCCGTCCCACACGGGTGCAGGAGTAGCAGATACACCCGCCACTTCGTCTGCCATAGCATCCATCGACTCCATCTCGGGCATTGCCATAGCACTGCCGACAAACATACTCTTGCGTGCCATGGTATTGGCATAGCCATAGACAGGCTCTATCTTTCGTATGCTCCACTGCTGTGGGTCGGGCGCGGCGGTATAGTGGGTTGGCTGTGCCGTAGAAAGCGTGAGCAGGACATTGTCCCAATCGATACCTGTGCGCTGGCGCACATTGGCTTTTGCCGCTATGACAAGAGGTGCATTATGGGAGGCAAGCGTAGCATCGTATATCGGTTGCCACGAAGCAGAGTGCGTGTAGTAGTGCAAACGAATGGTGGTCTTGCCATCCTGCGGAGCATTGATACGCATCGCAAGCACACCCGTAGACTGTGCATTGCCCGAAGTGGCGACCTCCAACTGGGCTCGCAGATGCGCGATGGTCTTTTGCAGTTCTTCGCACTGTGCGGCTATGTCCAACTGCTGCTGATGCAGTTCCATAGCGCGTTGCTGATAGTAATGGATACCTGCATCTATCATCGCTGTGGAGACCTTCTGTTGTTCGGCAGACAGGTTCTGTGAAACACCGTTCGCCAACAAGGTTTGCATAGTGCGGAGTACCTCCATTTGCTTATTGAGTTGTTTCTGCTGCTGCTCTGCCGATTGGAGTGCCGTGCGCAATTCACGTATGGAAGGCGCCTCCTGCTCGGCAGGAATCAACTCGGTGCGAAACGCATGCGTTACCAAGCATATATCCCCCTCCAAAGTGATACGCAAAGTGGTGTTATCCGCCTCGGGACTCAAGCCTTGCAAAACGACCTCATTTTCTCCTCTTTTCAAATTCACATCGGCATAATGGAATAATTCCGCACCATTCGGATAGACCACCGCATTGGACAAAGTGGCTGGCACGGTGGTGGCACTGGCTTGCACGATAGCCATCGCGGCAAGAACAGTGAGTGTCAATTTCGTGTTCATATTCATCTGGGTTTAGTTTGACTTTGTAAGGACTTAATCAAAATACGTGCCAAAAAGTATGGAGTACCGAGGATTTAAGAGGTATAAAATCGTACAGCAGAAAGGGACATGACCCGTAGATGACCCGTAGATGACCCGTGTTTGAGACGCAAGGACAGCAGGAAAACAAAAGAGGCAGCCGACGATGGCTCGTCAGGCTGTCTCTCTTCGTAAAGTGTATGAATATAGGCGAAAGGACTACTGTATGATTTCACCCAAAATCGTATAGGTCTTGCCATCCACCTGGATATAAAGCATACCGTTCTGGATATACTTGCGCACCTTGGGCTGAGCAGAAACAGAGGCGACGGTTTCCTCTATGGCAGTGGCCTTGCAAACAGAGTTGAGCGAGGTATTGTCTATCTCCCAATAATTTGCTTCCGCACCGCTCTCTGCGACATATTTGAAAGCATAACGGAAATTCTCTGTCAATGCCTCGGTCGGTAACTCCACCGTACAATTCAACCATTTCTTCACACCATACGCAGGAATAGCCAACTGCTGCCAGGTAGCGTCAGCGGGAGCGGCATCGTCATAGTCGGTAGAATACCACAAGGTCTGCAGGTCTGCGTATCTTCCATCGGAGTTGTCGTAGTACACATTATGACGGAAGGAGAGCGTTGCCGACTCCATAGCGTGCAAGTCAAATTCGGGCGAGATAAGCCATGACTCCATCGGTGCAGGCTTATTATAACCATTGACCACCGCACCATAAGAGGCATTGCTATACCAATCAGTGCTACCCTGCGGGGTATAGACTACGAAATCAGCAAGACCCGCTTTGAAATCATTCTTGTAGTCAATCGGCGTACATTGGGTAGTGTCGGGCTCTGGGTCTGGATCGGGCGTTATACTACCCGCGCCGAGATTGATACTCACCAAATAGGGGTCGTGGTCGGAATACCAATACTCGCTATTGTATTTTGACGTGCCTGTATTGATATGGAATACCCCCGCCCCCTTAATCTGCGCATTCATTGCAGCATTCGCGAACGTATGGTCGATGAGTTCGAAACCATTGTACTTATGAGAATAGGCGTCTGCATCGTAATCGAGCAATACCTCGGTATAGCCTGCATTGAGGATATAGGTCAATGGATTCTCACTGATGGTGCAATTGAGGTCGCCCATAATAAGAATGTCGGGATCTGCACTCACCCTTTCGAGCGCACTAATCAAATCTTGCGCATTCCGCTCACGCTTGGCGTTGCCTTGGTCGTCGGTATTGTCCTTCGCCTTGAAATGGTTCATGGAAAGTACGAAACGCTCGCCTGTGGACAGTTCTTCGAAAGCCTGCACGCGCATGGTATAGCGATAGTACTGCTGCGAAGAGGTTGCCGTGTTCGAGCCGTAGGGTTTCACCTTGTCGCTACGGTAGATAAAGCCTGATTTTATCTGTCCATTGCCCACGTTTTGGTTGTCTTTCACATAGGCATACAGCGTTTTGCCTGCATCGCTATTCATAGCGTGGGTCAGGTATGCCAAAGTGGAGTCCTGGCACTCCAACTCGCAGATAGCAAAGATATCCGCATCCAAATGACGGAACACCCGCACGATACGCTGGGTCTTGTCTTGCAAGCCCGCCAAATCGTGGTAGTCGGGGCGGCTATTGCTCAAATCCACCACAAAATAATTGCGTGCATTCTGTCCACACACGACTAACCTGCCGTTCCCGACATCGGGAGTGGTCACAGGAAACTGCGCATAGCACGCTATGCTACACGCCAATACGAAAAAGAGAAAATGTTTTTTCATAGTTCACCCTTATTCCAATAAATATACTGTTTGTTACTTGCTTGCTTCTCGTTTTCTATCACGATAAACGAAGGCGTCTCTCTATCCCAATGCTGAAAACTGCTGTTCTGCGCGGTGTCCTCGATAAAAAGATGCACATTCTCCGCCCACTGCTGCCAAGACGGCAACGCGGAGGTATCATCCGTTTGCGTAATTTGCTCGTAGTGCGTATTTCTGCCGACCACATTGTTGTGGGCATCCATATAGTGGTCGCAAGGCGCGTTGGGATGGGCATTCTCCCAATACACATCCATCACTACCCATGCCACAAAGCGATTGGTGTATTTGCGCAACAGGGCATTCACATAGATATGCTTGAACGCATCCCCCCGCTTCCCCGCACTCGTCTCTTCACCGTAGTATTGCTGGGCGAATTGCTCCGCGCGCACCTTGCTTTGTATCACACGGCGGAACATACGCGGACCATACCGCAACAGCAACGACAGCGCCAAATTCTCTTGCGCGCCATCTTCCGAAATCAGCGTATCCGTCACCGCCTTCTCCACCCAGTCTGCCTGCATGGCAACACTATCCAAAAACAGCCACCGCTGGCGTTCCTCTGCGGTCTCCTCCATATCCACCCATTCGGAGGGCGCGGCATCATAAGGCAGTTCCTCCCCGATATAATTCTGTATCGTAGAAGAAGGAAAAGCACGGCGTATCAGCATTTCGGACAGACGCGCTACCTTCTCCACATAACCAGGATACACCGATGCAGGATACAACTCCCGTAAGCGTTCTTCCACAAATTCCTCCATAGTGGTTTGTGCATTGCGGATCTGCTCCGCCCGTGGCGTATAAAACTTTGCAGACGTAGAATCAAATACCGCCGTCCATTCCTGCCCTATCATATATATCGCCTCTGCGGGCAACAGCGGAAGCGCCGTAGTATCCGCTATCGTCCGTGTTTCAAGAGGCGGTTGTTCTGCCTTGGATACCTTCACAGTGCCACAGCCTATGCAACACACCGCGAGAAAGAACAGCAGAAGACACATCGTGTAGCCGCTCGTTGAATGCAAATCGATTTTTATCATACCAATCATTATGAATACTATCCTGCAAGCGCAAAATATAAAAAACAATAAATAAAATAGGCAATATGTACCGTGGAACAATCCGCTATTTAACCCCGAGGTGACCGCTACCTGACCGCTACCTGACCGCTCGTGGAACATTCGCAAAACGTATAGGACAACGGGAGGACAACGAAAATAAATTTTAACACCTCGTATTCCCGTTTCTACATTGTTTAGTACAACCAGGGAGTATCGTGTATGTAAGTTCGCATCTATTTCTCCGCAAAGGTACGAAAAAAAAATAATATAGCCAATAAAAGTGGGCAAAACTTTGCGTATGTCATAAGTTTTTTGTAACTTTGCAGTCTGTATTGAATTTGTTTTCTTTTCCTGGAAAAATATGCAATCTACATCACTGACACAACAGCAGAAACTGCAAACAAAACTATCACCTACGCAAATACAGGTGATACGTATGCTTGAATTGCCTTCGATAGAACTGACACAACGAATAAACGAAGAACTGCAAGAAAACCCCGCCTTGGAAGAAGGAAACAGCAACGAGGACATACAGACAGATATAGATTCTCACGAAAACGAATTCGACGAATACGAGCATAGCGATGATCCGTTGCAAAACGAAGAATTCAACTATGAACAGTTCGTCAACGATGACGAGACACCAGAGTATATGTACCGTGCGGATAATGCCTCGTGGGACGATGGCAGCACCGCAAGGGACATTCCTTTCACCGGAGGAACAAGCCTGCTGGAAGAACTAAAAGCCCAAATCTACTTGACAAAAATGACCAAGCCCCAGCGACACATCGCCAAATGGGTAATTGGAAACATCGACGACGACGGCTACCTGCGCCGCTCGGTAGAGCAATTGGTAGATGACCTGAGTTTTCAGGAAGGGCTGATCGTATCGGATGCAGAAATGGCGGACATTGTGCGGCAAATCAAAGAGTTCGACCCCGCAGGTATCGCCTCTGCCGACCTGCAAGAATGCCTACTCACGCAACTATATCGCAAGCCGCAAGATGCCACAACGCAATTGGCAATCGCTGTTTTAGAAAAGCATTTCGAAGCATTCTCAAAGCATCATTTCACCAAAATCATACAGCGGGAGAATTGCACCGAAGAGGAGTTTCAAGCAGCAGTGGACGAGATAATCCACCTAAACCAGAAGCCCGCCAATGCCTTCACAGGTAATGTCTATGAATCGCACAAATCGGCTATCATCCCTGATTTCATCGTGGAAAATAGAGATGGGGAACTGCTGCTGACCCTCAATACTGGAGATATTCCAGAACTCCATGTCAGCCGAGAGTACAGCAGTATGCTGGAACATTATTCCAAAGGAAAACCCACCAATGCCGACAAAGAAGCCGTCAAATTCATACGGAGCAAGATAGACGCTGCGAAATGGTTTATTGATGCGATACGACAGCGGAACGAAACCCTCACACGCACTATGACGAGCATCATGCAATTTCAACACAAATGGTTTCAAGAGGGCGATGAAAGCAGTCTAAAACCCATGATTTTGCAAGACATAGCCGACCGCACAGGCTATGACGTGAGCACCATATCGCGCGTGAGCAATAGTAAATACGTGCAGACACAGTTTGGTATATACCCGCTCAAATACTTCTTCTCCGAGTCTATCATCAACGCACAAGGAGAAGAAATATCTACCCGCGAAATCAAACGCATCTTGCAAGAGACCGTCAATCAAGAAAACAAAAATCAACCTCTGAACGACGATCAATTAGTGGAACTGCTCGCCCAAGAAGGCTACGTCATCGCTCGGCGCACAGTAGCAAAATACCGCGAGCAATTAGGGATACCTGTTGCGCGTCTACGCAAACGCTAATGCACAACCACGATATGACATCGAAATTGCATACAATACTTACCTACATCTCGAAAATACTTTCCGTACTGCTCTACCCGCTCTTCATTCCAACCTACGGAATGTTGCTATTTTGCGTGGCATTCGAACGGTACTATATGCCGCTGCCAACGATATATTGGTTAGTTGCCATACTGGGTACGTTTTTCCTAACGACCGTCATTCCACTCACGAGCATCCTGCTTCTGATGAAACAGGGACGTGTGCACGACATCCACATAGCCGATGCCAAGGAGCGGACAACGCCATATGTTTATACCATCGTGTGCTTTGCCTTTTGGGCGTACTTTCTCTTCTCCGTGCTGAAAGTGCCCCATACCATCACCATTACCGCCATAGGTGCTACTGTGGCTTTGGGTATCGTAACACTTGTCAACCGCCGTTGGAAAATCTCGGCACATCTTACGGGCTTCGGTGGACTGACAGGCGGTGTGCTTTCTTTCTTCCTGACAGGCGGAATTGGCGTGCCTTTGTGGCTTTTGCTGACCTTGCTCATCCTTGCATTGTGCCTAATGTACGCGCGCCTGTACCTCAACGCACACAGTTCGGGACAAGTGGTCATCGGCTATCTGCTCGGACTGACAATGACCTTTATACCTAACCTGTTATATACATTGCTATGAATCGTTTTCTAACCATCATTGCCTCGGTATGCTGTCTATGGCTCTTCGGGACAGATAGGGCTGTGGCACAAAAGTTGAGCGACAACGCGGAAGTGTACCTGCTCACTTGCACTCCTGGCTGCGAGACATGGTCGCGCTATGGACATACGGCTATCCGTGTGGTAGATACGCCGCAGGACATAGACATGGTGTTCAACTATGGTATTTTTTCCTTTCAGACAGAGGGTTTCTACCTAAAATTCATCCAAGGCGAGACCTACTACCAATTAGGCATTGAACCTTACCCTTATTTTCAAGCGTTTTACAGCAGTATCGGGCGCACGACCTATTGGCAACTATTGAACCTGACCCCGCCGCAGAAGCAACAGATATTCAACGACCTCTTGACCAACTATCTGCCCGAGAACCGCTACTACCTCTACAACTTCGTGTTCGACAACTGCGCAACGCGTCCCTATTATATTCTGAAACACGCCCTGGGAGATACCATTCTTTCATCCTACAAAGGATTGGAAGGTACCTCCTATCGCGAGGCAATCAGTCATTACACAGGCAAGAATAACTGGGTGGACTTTGGTATCAATATGGTTTTTGGTGCCAACGCCAACCAACCTATGCACAACGAACAGCGGCTTTTTCTGCCCGAAGAATTGATGTATTACATTGCTGAAGCGCGGTTTTCGGACGGTACACCTCTTGTTCGCAAACAGCACATAGCACCTTTTACCATTCAGCCCACCCCTTGGTATGCCAACTGTTGGGTCGGTATTGGTATCTTCACGCTATGCCTGATACTTCTCAACCTTTATGACAGGAAACGCAATAAAATGACCTGTTGGATAGACGTCGTATTGCTTATCATCTATCTCGTCATCGTAGCCATTTCTGTATTCCTTACTTTCTTTTCCATTCACCCCTTAGTAGGTTTCAACTGGCGACTACTTTTACTCCCTTCCATTCATCTATGCACAAGACTCATTTATATACTACGTTAATCCTTTTCATTCTCCTCGCTTATACCTCTGTTTCTTCCGCACATGCGACACCTCGGCTCACCGTAGTGGTCGTGGTGGACGGTATGAACCAAGAGAATCTGCGCCTGCTCCGTCCATATTGGAGCAAGGGAGGGATGCGCACTTTGTCCGAGGAAGCGTTTCAAGCCAATGTCACGTTTCCCCACTTGGTTTACGGTGGCAACGAGACAACGGCGACCCTTCTCACAGGCACTGCACCTGCCGAGCATGGCTATGCGATGGAGCAGTATTTCTCCCGCCAAGACAGAACATTGCACCTCCTTTTAGAGGATATGCAAACGGCAGGTATCGGTACAATGCTGCAACGCTCTCCCCGCAATCTCCTGTCTCCTACCATCGCAGACTATCTGCGTTTGCAACAAGGCGAACAGGCAAAGATATATGCCGTGGGCATTCAGCCCGAGACAACCATTCTGCTGGCAGGTCACGCTGCCAATGCGTGCTGCTGGATTGACCCCGATACACAGCGTTGGGTCAGCACATCTTTCTATCCCGAAGGGCTTCCCACCGCTGCCGATGAGCAAAATATGAACGGTCGCTTTGCGGAACTCGCTTCACGCCCGTGGACGCCCCGTATGGACATCGCTATGTATATGCGCCCTACGGAGCAAGAGCAGAAGAAATCTTTCCACTATCTTTCGTCAGACCATCTCACGCAGTGCCCTGCGGCAAACACTTTGGTGGTAGAGTTAGCATTGGGTATCCAGCAATCGGAAAAGTTGGGTACGGACAACATCCCTGATATGCTCCTATTACAACTCACCACACGCACCCCAGTGGCAACCTCCGACCATATACAATCTGCGGAGCAGGAAGACATATACCTTTGCCTGAACCAGGATTTAGGTTTTTTTATGGAGCAGTTGGACAAGCGTATCGGGCATGACAACTACGAAATACTGCTCGTCGGTCGTCCTCTATTAGGTACCAATGCAGCCACCCTCGAAAAAGCGCGCCTGTCGATCAATCAGTTCAATGTAGATAGAGCCGCTGCCCTTACCTCCACCTATCTGATGGCTCTCTATGGGCATGAACGCTGGGTGGACGGCGGATGCGGACAGAACATATACCTCAACCGCACCCTCATCGAACAGAAACGGCTGTCTTTGGAAACGCTCCAACGTCAAGCCGCCAATTTCCTAATGGATTTTGAAGGCGTGCAACTGGCTTTTCCGCAATCGGAAGCCCTGCTCCACCCCTTGTATAGTTCTTCGCTCAACAAACGGGTGGTAGGCGATGTGTTTTTCACCCTACAACCAGGCTGGAAACTGATGACCGACGACGAAACCGTCACCGACTATATCATTGACTCACAACCTACCGCACCCATCCTATTCTGGTCGCCCACCCCGCGCCCAATGCCGCAAGGAACGCTGAAAGCCACCGAAATCCGCACATTGCTCCAGTTGTAGTACGGCGTGCTAAGTGCATATAAAACAGCAATATACTAACTAAAAATACAATCGCATTATGTTATTCTACGAGATCAAAGTGAATTACCAACGTCAGACGGGTGAAGACAACCCCAACAATGTGAAGGAGACCTACTTAGTGGAGGGCTTGAACTGTGCCGATGTTGAAAATCGCCTTATGGAAGAAATCAAGCCTTTTATCTTCGGTGATTGTGAGGTGCCGTCCTGCAAGAAGGTGCAACTCTATGATATGGTTGAGTCGGCAGAAGGCGACCGCTGGTTCAAGGCACGTGTGGAGATGATTACCGTAGAGGACGATGGCAAGGAGAAGCGCAAAGCCGTTTCTATTTTGGTACATGCCAGCACGATTAAAGATGCCTTGCATAATCTTGACAAATACTTGGAATCTTTAGACTGCGAGGTGGTATCCATCACGCGTTCCCCTATCCTGGAAGTGTTCCGCGCTGTCAACTAACCGCCTGCTATGATTTCTGCCAATATATCCCGCATACGTGCTACCCTGCCCTATGGAGTTACCTTGGTATGCGTGAGCAAGTACCACACTCTGGAAGATATTGCCTATGCCTACCAGGCGGGAGAAAGGGATTTTGCCGAAAGCCGTGTACAGGAACTCATCGCCAAGCAAGCCTGCCTACCCCGAGACATCCGCTGGCATTTCATCGGACATTTGCAGACCAATAAGGTACGTGCCATTGTTCCTTTTGTGCATCTGATACAGAGCGTGGATAGCCTGCGTTTGCTGGATGCCATACAGAATGAATGCGCACGGATACAACGGGTGGTGGATGTGTTGTTGGAAGTCCATGTGGCAGCGGAGAGCAGCAAGAGCGGGTTTCTGCCCGAGGAGGTCAGTATGCTCTTGCAGCAAGACCTGACAGCGCAATACCCTAATCTGCGTTTCCGAGGCATTATGGGCATGGCGACCAACACGGATGATACCGCTGAAATCCAGCGTTGTTTCACATTGCTACGCGATATATACCTTGCCGAAAAGCAACGCCGCGACCAAGCGGGCGATGCGGCAGACTGGGATACATTGAGTATGGGTATGTCGGACGACTACCCTTTGGCTATCGCCTGTGGTGCAACGATGGTGCGCGTAGGCTCCGGCATATTCGGCGCGCGGGCGTAAGGAAACACCTAATTTATAGGATACATCTATGCTACGATATAAAGCATTTTTTTTCGATATGGACGGCACGCTTTTCGATAGTATGCCGAACCACGCTGTGGCATGGGAGACCGTGATGCATCGTCATGGTTTTACCTTCCATCAAGAGGATTGTTATATCAACGAGGGGCGCACAGGGCAGGATGTCATCACGGAGGCATTGCTCAAAACGGGTGTTCCTGCCGAAACCATCACGCAGGAATTGGTTTTTTCTGTCTACAAGGAGAAGACCGACTTGTTCCATTCCATGGGCGAGGTACGTCCTATCGTAGGGGTACCCGAACTGTTGCGTTATCTCCATAATGAGGGTGCTTCGCTATGGATTGTCACAGGTTCTGGACAGCAGACGCTCTTCGATACCCTAGACCATCATTTCCCAGGCATCTTTGCCCGCGAGCGTATGATTACGGCTTTTGATGTCATGCACGGCAAACCGCATCCCGAACCTTATCTCAAAGCATGGGAACGCTCGGGCTATGCCAAGGAATCGTGCTGTGTCGTGGAGAACGCCCCGCTTGGCGTACGTTCTGCCAAGGATGCAGGGCTGTTCACCGTAGCCATCAACACAGGTCCACTTTCAGACCAAGTGTTGTGGTCGGCAGGGGCAAACGAGGTATTTCCTGACATGTCCACTTTCCATACATGGCTGCAATCCAAGCCCGTGTAAAACAGAATAACGAACGCACAAGATACGGGAAATCCAAAGAACCCAAAGAATACAAAGTGTTACCATATTCTCCTTTTTCCTAACAACTGCCTTTCTCTCATTTTCTCCCTATCCCGCTATCCATTTCCAGATGTCCTTACGGTGTAAACACGGGTCATCTACGGGTCATCTACGGGTCATGTAGCCAACAAGTGACGAAAAAGTAGTCAATCAGTAAGGAATAAGAAGCCAAGAATTGAGAATTATATAAAAGCAAGAAAGTAGGTATATCACCTGTTTTGCTATCATTTTGCAATATGCATTCCATAGCAATTTACGCCTATTTGAACACTATGATTTATCCTGTGCGGAACACCTTTTCCCCGACAATCGCTCAGCGTATGTCCCAAAAGATGCGAAGTCTATGTATCGGATTCGAAAAAGCAAAAAAATTTGCATATTTTAGAAAAAAGCAGTACCTTTGTGCGGTGTTTGGTATTATGGGCAAACACACTGAAAAACAAAGCAGACAAGAACTCTCAAAAACGTTCTGCTAACATTCGAAACAAGATATAAACGAAACACAACGCTATGAATATCTCTTATAATTGGTTGAAGCGTTATATTGCGCTTACAGATGATGCCGAAACTGTGGCAAAAATCCTCACCTCCATTGGCTTGGAAGTAGGAACGGTGGAAAAAGTACAGACTATCAAAGGCGGTTTGGAAGGTTTGGTGGTGGGTGAGGTACTCACCTGTGTGGAGCATCCGAATTCCGACCACCTGCATATCACCACCGTGCGCCTTGCCCCTGAGGCAGAACCCGTGCAGATCGTATGCGGTGCGCCCAATGTGGCAGCCGGGCAGAAAGTGGTAGTCGCTACGGTGGGTACGGTGCTGTATAGCGGTGAGGAACATTTCACTATCAAGCGAGGCAAAATCCGTGGCGAAGAATCTTTGGGTATGCTATGTGCCGAAGACGAGATTGGTGTGGGTACCGACCATGCGGGAATTATCGTCCTGCCTGCGGATACGCCCGTTGGTATGCCTGCCAAGGAATACTACCATGTGGAGGATGATATGGTGATAGAGGTGGACATCACGCCCAACCGTTCGGATGCGGCGTCGCACTACGGTGTTGCACGTGATTTGTATGCCTACTATCGGGCACACGGTCAGAATATAGCATTGACCAAACCTTCCGTAGAGACGTTCAAAACGGACAACCACGACCTGCCTATCCGTGTTACTATCGAGGCAGCAGACGGTTGCCCACGCTATACGGGTGTTTCTATCAAGGGCGTTACTATCCACGAGTCGCCCGAATGGCTCAAACAGTCGCTCCACGCCATAGGTATTCGCAGCATAAACAACGTGGTGGATGTAACAAACTTCGTACTCCACGAGACAGGACAAGCCTTGCACTCTTTCGATGCTGACAAAATTGCAGGACAGCATATTATCGTACGTCGCGCACAAGAGGGCGAACGCTTCACCACATTGGATGGTGTGGAACGTACGATGTCGGAAGCCGATCTGATGATTTGCAATGAGAAAGAGCCTATGTGTATTGCGGGTGTCTTTGGCGGACAAGATTCGGGTATCACGGAGCAAACGACCAATGTATTCTTGGAGAGCGCGTATTTCGACCCTGTTTCCATTCGTAAGACCTCGCGTCGCCATCAGTTGCAGACGGATGCTTCTTTCCGCTACGAGCGTGGCTGCGATCCCAATAATACGCTGTATATCCTGAAACGTTGTGCTCTGCTCATACAAGAGGTCGCAGGCGGTGAGGTAGCAATGGATATCACCGACAACGGGCAGACGGTGTTTGCGCCATTCCCCGTTACGCTCAATATCCCGCGCGTGAACACCTTGATAGGCAAGGAAATAGGCAATGAACTGTTGGAGACTATCCTGCGTGCGTTGGAAATCGAAATCGTTGCCAAAGAGGGAGACAACTGGCAGGTAGCCGTACCACGCTACCGCACCGATGTGCAGCGCGAGTGCGATGTCGTAGAGGATATCTTGCGTATCTACGGATACAACAATGTGGAGTTCCCCGAGAAACTCAACACCAGCCTATCCTACTCGCCAAAACCCAATCCACAGCGCTTGCAGACCCGCATTAGCGAACAACTCACGGCGCAGGGCTTCCACGAGATTCTCAACAACTCACTGACGAAGGTATCCTATTATGAACATCTGCACCACCTTCCCTTGACTTCGTGCGTGAAAATCAAGAACCCGCTCAGCCAAGACCTCGGTGTGATGCGTCAGACCTTGCTTTTCGGCGGCTTGGAATCCATACAGCGTAATACCAACCGCAGGAACAACGACTTGAAGTTCTACGAGTTTGGTAATTGCTATCATTACGATGCACAAGCAGACAACACGCAAGACTCGCTTGCACGCTATTCCGAAGCGCCGCATCTGGCATTGTGGCTCACGGGTAACCGTAATGCACAGACGTGGTTGCGCAAAGACGAAAAGACCACTTTCTACACCCTCCATGCCTACGTCAAAGCCGTGCTCACGCGCATGGGTATTGATACAGCCAAACTGACTACTGCACCTATTGAGGGCAGCGAATTGTATAGCGATGGACTACTGCTGCAATGGGTACGTGGCAAAGAAACGCTCACTTTGGGCTGCTTGGCTATCGTAGATTCCAAAGTAACAAAGCAGTTCGATATCGATGCCGAGGTATTTTATGCCGACCTCTATTGGAACGAGTTGCTGCGCTTGAACAAGCAGTACAAGCCTGTTATCAAGGACTTGCCCAAGGCACCTGAGGTAAAACGCGACTTCGCCTTATTGGTGGATAAGCACATCGCCTTTGCCGATTTGGCGCGCGCAGCGTTCGAGACGGAGCGCAAGTTGCTGAAAAACGTATATTTATTTGATGTGTACGAAGGCAAGAACTTAGAGGCAGGCAAGAAGAGTTACGCCCTATCGTTCATTCTCCAAGACCCGGACAACACACTCAAAGACAAGCAGATAGAAACCATTATGACCCGTCTGCAAAAGACCTTTGAAGAGAAGTTCAACGCCAAACTGCGCTAACTGTCTATCATCCGCCTATGTACGTATGCACCACCTCCAAGTTGGTGCATACGTTTTATATTGTGCTGTATTTTGCATAAAAAAATAGGCGTATAGGTCAAAAAATAGACTCTTTCGGGGCAAAGACTTGCATATATCATTTTTTTTGCGTACCTTTGCAGTCGATTTATATTCTTTGAGCGTTTATAGTCTTATTCGTATCGTATTTTTCTATTCTTTGGATGTTTTCATAATGCCGCTGTGGCAATTCTTGTTGGTTGTTATGGAAATGATTGGAGTAGATGTGTAACAAAGCGATACGGATAGCCATAAATGTTTCTTTGGCAGCAAATGCCGCCACCAATTCGATTACTCTTATATATATTTATGCAATACGATTTGAATAAACTCGAGCGTATGACGCTTGACGAAGTGCGGGAGATTGCCGAATCTATGGGGTTAAAACCTCGTCGTTCGCATTCTTTGCGTGAGATTAGTTACAGTATTTTGGACGCGCAAGCCGACAATCGCGCCCGTGAGGTACAAGCCAAAGAGGATGCACGCGTAGAGAAACGCGTACGCACACGCGGTACAAAAACGGTGAAGAAAGTAGAAACCAATGGATTGAAAAGTGCCAACGTAGTGGCTACCGTAGGGAACGAGCAGGAGCAGTTGAAAGAGATGCAAGCGCAACTCAAGCAGAACAATCATAAACAAAACAAAACCGTTCGCGCCATAGAATCCCGCAATCCTCTCGCTGCTACCGTAGCAACGGAAGAACCTGCGGAGCAAACAGCGATACCTACGGTGGAACTGCCTATCATTCGCACAGATGTAGAAGAGACTACGGTTTCGCCTACCCAAACTACCACAACAGAAACAGCAACGGTGGCGACACCACAACCCAAGAAGCGTGGCAGAAAGAAAAAAGTAGTGGCAGAAGAAGCCAATCCAGTTGAGGCAACCATAGAGGTAACACAACAAGATAAAAGTCCCATTCGTAAAAAAGATATAGAAGAGGTTGCACCTACAAAAAAGCAATCTGAGCAGACTACGGAACAACCGACCCAAGCAGATAGCAACGCCACACAAAACAATCCCACCTATCAAATGCCACGTATTGAGTTAGGTGAACATGTGGTAGCAATGGGTACATTGGAATGCACGCCTGACGGATACGGATTCTTGCGTTCTGCCGACTACGACTATCTGGCATCACCCGATGATGTATATGTATCCAAGGATCAAATCCGTCAATACGGACTAAAACCTGGCGACACGGTGGAATGCACCCTGCGCGTGAACCGCGACCCAGAGAAGTACTTCCCTATGGACAAGGTGATACGTATCAATGGATTGGCACCAGAATTAGCAAAGAAGCGTGTGGCATTTGAGAACTTGACCGCCCTATTCCCTACCGAGAAATTCAACCTCTGCACAGGTAAGAACGACCCGCTTTCAGTGCGTATCATAGACTTGTTTGCTCCTATTGGCAAAGGACAACGCGGACTGATTGTAGCACAACCCAAAACGGGTAAGACCGTCCTACTCAAACAGATTGCTAACGCGATTGCCGCCAATCATCCTGAGGTATATATGATTGTGTTGCTGATAGACGAGCGTCCCGAGGAGGTTACGGATATGGCACGCAGCGTAAATGCCGAGGTAATAGCATCTACCTTTGACGAACCCGCCGAGAACCATGTGAAAGTGGCGAATATCGTACACGAGAAGGCAAAACGATTGGTGGAAAGCGGGCATGATGTGGTCATCCTATTAGATTCTATTACCCGCTTGGCACGTGCGTACAACACCGTGGCACCTTCAAGCGGAAAAGTCCTCTCTGGTGGCGTAGAAGCGCAGGCACTGCACAAACCCAAACGTTTCTTTGGTGCGGCACGCAACATCGAGAACGGTGGTAGTCTCACCATCATAGCCACCGCTCTGACAGAAACAGGCAGCAAGATGGACGATATTATCTTTGAGGAGTTCAAGGGTACAGGTAATATGGAGTTGCAATTAGACCGCAAACTGTCGAACAAACGTATATTCCCTGCGGTTGACATCCCTGCGTCCAGCACTCGCCGTGATGATTTGTTGCTACCGCCCGATATTCTCTCACGTATGTGGCAGATACGCAAGCAATTGAGTGACATGAACGGTATAGAGGCTATGGATAGGCTGAAAGCCGTGATGGAGCGTACCGAGAACAACGATGAGTTTATGCTGGTGATTTCGGGGGCACGTAGTTAAGCCCCCGAGACCAAAGTGAGTGAAACGAAAACCAAGGCGATGCGTATATTGATTGTCAATGGGCCAAACCTGAATATGTTGGGGTATAGAGAACCGAGCATATACGGCACAGAAACGATGGAGGATGTCCTACATATGCTTCGAATGCGTCATCCTGATGTGGATATAGAATACTTCCAAAGCAACCATGAAGGTGCGATGATAGACCAATTGCAAGCATGCGCATTTAGTAACACCCGCGCGACACAAGGCTATGACGGTGTCGTCCTCAACGCAGGAGGCTATACTCATACCAGTATAGCACTGCGTGATGCAGTGGCGCTGGTGCGTGTACCCGTAGTAGAAGTGCATATTTCGGATATTACACAGCGTGAGGCATTCCGCAAGGTCAGTCTGCTGACCGATGTATGTACCCACACCATTATGGGCTTAGGAACTGCTTGCTACGAAGCGGCAGTGGAATGGCTTTTGCACCGAGAAAATAAATGATAAAGCGAATACAAATAGAATTATTAGGTTTCGTCGGCATACTGGTAATGTTGTGCGTGCCTTGTCAGGCACAGAACAACCCATACGCAGATGACAAACTATTCCACTTTGGTTTTCAGTTAGGTATAAATTTCATGTCCTATGGAATCACCGATTCCTACCTGCCCATTGTCGCATTAGAGGGCGAGATGCTACACGCTCGTGTGAGCGGTATGTTGCCAGGTTTCTGCGTAGCATTTGTGGCAGACTTGCGTATGTCAAAGCATCTAAACCTTCGCTTTACGCCTGGCTTGGAATTTGCCCAACGCACGATTTCATATGCAACGCAGGACGGTGCTTTCGCAGGCTGGAACGTAGGGGGTAATACAATCAGGGAGCAAAACCTTCTCGCCATTCCTATCACCCTTCCTCTATACATCAAGTGGTCGGCAAACCGTGAAAGGAACTACCGCCCCTATGTATTGGTAGGCGGTGGAGTTTCGTTCAATCTAAACACAGGCAAGGTGGACGACTATATTCAATTGAAATCCTTTGATGGCTTTGTAGAAGGCGGTTTTGGTTGTGACTTCTATTTCTCGTGGTTTAAGTTCTGTCCGCAACTCACTTATCGTGTGGGCTTTGTCAATCAAATTAAAGGCATAGAGGAGTATCCCAACCCGCTACCTGAACAGCAGATATTTACTACCCCTATCGCGAAAATGCTTAACCGCGCTATTGTGCTCACATTCAACTTTGAATAAGTATGCGTTCGCTTTTCCATAGTTCTATTCGTGCCATATGGCTGATACTGAGTGTCTGCGTGTTAGTAGGTTGCGATGCCGACCGCATTACGGACGACCCTAATTGCTATCTACATTTCTCACAAGATACCGTGCTGTTTGACACCGTGTTTACCACCATCGGCTCTTCCACCAAACAACTAATGGTGCGCAACCCCAATAAGAATGCCTTGGAAATCACAAAGATACATTTGACGGATGGACGGTATTTCCGTGTGAACATCAATGGAGAACCAATGCACACGAGTAGCAATAACGGTTGCACATTAAGCGGGAACGACTCGCTATATGTATTCCTACGGGCGACCATCAATCCACAAGACAGCCGCTCACCTGTGCTGATACGTGACACCTTGGTATTCACCCTACGCCAACGCGTACAACAAGTCATTATAGAGGCGTATGGACAAGACGTGTGCATTATCCGCAGTCAGAACAAGCGCACCGAATACGCAGGAGACTACACCTTTTCTAACGATAAGCCCTACCTACTCTACGATTCCGTCTTGGTAGGTGGCACGCTGACTATTGAAGAAGGGTCAACGCTCTATATGCACCAAGGGGCAGCCCTTTTTGCATTAGGCAATATGAAAGCCATAGGCAGTTTGGCACAACCCATCTATATCCGCGGAGACCGTATGGATAGGCTGTTCGACTCCGTGCCTTACCGCTATGCCGCGGGAATGTGGGACGGAGTGTACTTGTTCAATTATGCCAATCAACCCAAAGCCCAGTACGATTTGTCCTATGTGAACATAGAAGGCGGCAATATAGGTCTGTACTGCTCCAGCGAACACACAGCAGATATGTCCACGTTCGCTCTCCACAACAGCCGCATACATAACCATGCCAAGTATGGATTGGTACTAAACAATGTATGTGCCGATATAACGAACACCGAAATCAGCAACTGCGCATCGTACTGCGTCTATTTGGACGGAGGCAATTATCACCTTGTGCATACCACCATTGCGTCCTATTTCGGGGAAACCAATATCCGCATACAATCCACTCCAAAGGAAGAGGTTGCCGCCCTATATATCAACAACCTAAGCAAGCAAGCGCCAGAGACCTTGGTGAATATAAAGAACTCCATCATCACAGGTAGCAAGCGCAACCAAATGGTACTGGCAACTCCCCTACCCCAGTACTACACGGGAGAGTTCTACGGCAATTACTTAAAAACAGATTCTCTCACACTCCCCTATGCACACGACAATGTGTATTGGCAAGAAGAAGACACCACAGCGGTATTCAAAAATACATTCTACCGCTACAAGGAATACCGCTACTACGATTTCCAATTGGATTCTCTATCCCCCGCCCGTGGTATCGCTGACAGCATCACAGCAGAGCAATACCCCATTGACCGCGTAGGTACTCCCCGTCCTTCTACCTCTCCCGACGCAGGCTGCTACCAAAGCGTATATTGATACCGCCCAATATGATAATAGAGGTATAAAGCAGGAACTAAAAAGTATTCCGTTCTATTTCGTCCATCATAATCCGTTCTGCATAACATGCAAAACTGACTAATGGATGGCATACTATAATCTTATAAAACCACAACGCACTGCTTAATATGGCAGTGCGTTGTGGTAGGTGTATAGATGCTTATACAAAAGTACTTTTGCGTGTACAGGAATGTTATTTTGTGCGTTGGCGGAGGGCTTCGTAGATGAGGATGCCTGCCGCTACGGAGACGTTGAGACTTTCGATAGTACCTGTCATAGGGATGCGAACCTGGTCGGTGCAACGTTTAAGGTTCTCTTCGTAGATACCTTTCTCCTCCGAGCCCATCACGATGGCGGTAGGGGTGGTCATATCAACCTGCGTGTAGGGCGTAGTGGTATGCTCGGTGGCTGCTATGATGCGCAAGCCGCTCTCACGCAGATAATCCAAGGTGTTTTGCAAGTTATCCACTTTGCAGACTGGCAAGGTATGCAGCGCGCCAGCCGAAGTCTTGATGGCATCGCCATTGATAGAGACGCTACCGCGATTGTTGATGATAAGGGCATGTACGCCTGCGCAAACACAGGTGCGGGCAATGGCTCCGAAATTGCGCACGTCTGTCACACCATCCAAAACCATCAGAAGCGGTGTCTTGCCTTCCTCGAACAGCGACATCACAATCTCCTCCACACGGTGGAAAGCGATAGGCGATAGGAAAGCGATGACACCTTGATGGTTCTTGTCGGTATATTGGTTGAGTTTCTCTACTGGCACTTTCTGCACAGGCGTGGCTAAACCTTCTAAACGGCTCAGCAGTTCCTTGCCTATGGTGCTACTCATATCACGGCGAATCAAAATCTTGTCGATTTCCTTGCCTGCGTCTATCGCCTCTATCACGGCACGAAGACCGAATATCATCTCTTTCTCTGGCGGACGTTTTACCTCGTGCTTGTGTGTATTACGTGGTGAACCTGCTTTATAATCGTTTTGCGATGTAGGAAATTTCATGGTTGCTATGTATTATGAAAGTATTATATAAGTGTTTTTACTACCTCTTTACCGGTGTATTAAATGTTAAAAATTTACAATAGACAAATGTTATATCTCGCGCTTGATTGCAGAACATCTCTATGACTTGTCGGCTACATGACCCGTAGATGACCCGTAGATGACCCGTGTTTTACCCGTAAGGACATCGGAAAAACAGCACGTGGACTTTAGAAAAGTGCGGTTGAAGGCTCGTCTTTATATTTATCTATTTTAATACAAATAATGAGAGGATTGTAACGTTGTCGCACGGTCAGTATTTTAACCAATCCAAGAATTTCTCTATATCCTCATCATAAGAATACGTGGACTCGACAAGGCGTGTGCCATCGGGATTGAGTTGCACATAGTAGGGCTGTGCATTGGCACCGTATTCCGAACGCTGCATGTAACTCCACTTGTCGCCCACCGTTTTGAGTGTGACGGTTCGACCGTTCTCCTGAATGGTAATTGGCGCATCCAACTTGGTCTTGTCGTCCACAATCAGTGAAATCAGCACGTACTTGCGCAAATGCGCCTCTACCTCGGGCTTGGAGAGTACGGCAGCCTCCATCTTGCGGCAGTTGACACAGCCATACCCATTGAAATCCAAGAAAACGGGCATATTATGCTGTCGGGCGTATGCCATACCCTCTTCATAATCCGTAAAAATAATTTGGGTATTGGCATCGGGTGCAGCATGTCCGCCTGCGGTACATACCCAGTCCTGGGTGGACATAGGCGGTGCAAAAGCAGAGATAGCACGCAGAGGCGCACCCCACAGACCTGGAATCATATAAACCGCAAAAGCAAGCGACACAGTAGCCAAGAAGAAACGGGTAACGCCCGTCTTGCGGTGCGACTCATCATCATGCGGGAAAGAAATAACGCCCAAGAGATAAAGACCAAGCAAAGCAAAAATCACAATCCACAATGCCAGGAACACCTCCCTGTCCAAGATATGCCAGCCATACGCCAAGTCGGCCACAGAGAGGAACTTCAACGACAGTGCCAACTCCAAGAACGCCAAAGTGACCTTGAAGGTATTCATCCAACCACCCGACTTAGGCATCTTCTTCAAGAACGAAGGGAACATCGCAAAGAGCGAGAAAGGCAATGCCAAAGCAAGCGCAAAACCCAACATACCGATAGTGGGAGCAAGCAAGGACTTACCAGCCACTTCGACGAGCAGTGTGCCTATGATAGGACCTGTGCAGGAGAAAGAGACAATGACCAAAGTGAACGCCATAAGCATAATGCTCAAGAAACCAGAGGTCTTATTAGACTTGGCATTGAGCGCCGTTGACCAAGAACTCGGTAAAGTGATTTCAAATGCGCCAAAGAACGAGGCGGCAAAGACAAGCAATATCAAGAAGAATATGATATTCACCACAGCATTGGTACTCAACGCATTGAGCGCAGACGCGCCGAAGATAAGCGTGATGAGCAAGCCCAAGCCCACGTAAATCAAGATAATGCTTACACCATAGAATATCGCATCGCGAACGGCACTTGCATTGGTCGTCCCTCGTTCCGCGCCATTGCGCTTGATAAAGAACGATACCGTCATAGGGATAATAGGCCATACACAGGGGGTGAAGATAGCCATCAAGCCACCAAGCAAGCCCATCAAGAACACCATCCAAAGACTGCTTCCTTTTTCGTTTGAGGACGGTGTTTCGGTGTTGTCGGCGGCAGAGGCAATGGATGTGGCAGGAACATCAACCGCAGTATAGACCCACGTTTCGGGTGCGGTACACTGCGTTTCATCACAGGCATTGTAGCGCACCTCAACGGTGTCCGCCATAGGCAACATGATTGTGAATGTACCGACATACTCCTCGTCATACTCTCCTTCTCCCAACTCAAGGATATTGAGATGCCAACCTTCCTCTATGGTTGCCGTGAGACAAATGCTGTCGCCCCGCTTTTGTCCCGACCAATGGACGGGGTTCAAAATCTGCGCTTCCAAAGAGATTGCCAACAAGGCAGAGAAAACTACTGAAAAATAACGTTTGAACATAATCTATATTTGATTTCTATTTATCCGTCTTTTATACTTGATTTACCTATCCATTACTGCGTTGAATATGCGCACCGATGGCATTGAGACGTCCCTCGATATCCTCGTATCCACGGTCTATCTGGTCAATATGGTCAATGCGGCTGATACCGTCCGCTGCCATTGCTGCAATAAGCATCGCAATACCCGCACGAATGTCAGGCGAGGTCATATTATTATGGCGCAAGCGCATCTGTCTATCGTGTCCGATAACCACCGCACGGTGGGGATCGCAGAGGATGATCTGCGCACCCATATCAATCAGTTTGTCCACAAAGAACAAGCGACTCTCGAACATCTTCTGGTGTATCAATACCGAGCCGCGCGCTTGCGTTGCCACAACAAGGACGACGGACAGCAAGTCGGGCGTGAGACCTGGCCAAGGTGCATCCGATACCGTCAAGATAGAACCATCGATAAACGACTCTATCTGGTAATGCTCCTGCGCAGGGATATAGATGTCATCGCCCTGCTGGATAAGCGTGATACCCAAACGACGGAAGGCTTCGGGGATAATGCCCAAGTCGTAGTATGACACGTTTCTAATAGTCAGTTCGCTACCCGTGAGGGCAGCCATACCGATAAACGAACCCACCTCAATCATATCGGGAAGAAGGGTATGTTGCGTACCGTGGAGCGATGCCACACCCGTAATGGTCAGCAGGTTGGAACCTACGCCTTCGATGCATGCGCCCATACGGTTGAGCATACGGCAAAGTTGCTGCACATAAGGTTCGCAAGCCGCATTAAATATCGTGGTCTTACCCTCTGCCAAGACAGCCGCCATAATGATATTTGCCGTACCCGTCACACTCGCTTCGTCCAACAGCATATACTTGCCATGCAACTGCTCTGCCTCGAAACGGAATGCACCGACCGACTCGTCATACACAAACGTCGCACCCAGATTGAGCATACCCTGGAAATGCGTATCCAAACGGCGGCGACCTATCTTGTCCCCACCCGGTTTGGCATAGAGCACATGCCCCAAGCGCGCCAACAAAGGTCCGATAAGCATCACAGAGCCCCGCAGTTTGGCACATTGCTTCAAGAACGTTGGACTTTCTAAATAGTCGGTGTTTAAGTTCTTGGCACAAAAAGCGTATTTGCCTTTCGCCAAAGACGTAACCTCCACACCCATAGTGCGCAGGAGATCGATTAGGTTGTTGACATCAAGAATATTGGGAAGGTTGCCGATAACCACCTGCTCATGAGTAAGCAAAGTGGCACACAGCACCTGCAAGGCTTCGTTCTTGGCACCTTGGGGAGTGATACTACCATGGAGTTTGTGTCCTCCTTCTATAATAAATGCTGACATACAATAGATAGTTTAGATATAATTTACTTCGGGGGAAAGCGTGATCCCAAAGCGGTTGCGGATACTTTGGATGATGCTATCCGCAAGACGCACAATGTCGTCGGGCGTGGCAGTGCCTGTATTGACAATAACAAGCGGCTGCTTTTCGTACACCTGCGCGCCACCCATCGCCTTGCCTTTCCACCCGCACTGCTCTATCAACCATGCCGCAGGAATCTTCACACCCTGTGCCGTACGATAATGAGGGATATCAGTTTCCTGCTTTCCTTCTGCCAGCAAGATAGCCGCAAACTGCTCCTCACTCACCACGGGATTCTTAAAGAAACTACCTGCCGAGCCCAAGTCCTCGGGGTCGGGCAATTTCTGCTTGCGAATATGTATAATAGTTTCGCGAATAGCCGATGGTGTGCATTCGGCTGTACCAAGGGCGGCTTTAAGGTTACCATACTCCAAACAAGGCGTAGGCTCTTTGCTTAAATGGTACACCACATGTGTGACGATATACTGCCCCTGCAATTCATTCTTGAAAATGCTCTCGCGGTAGCCATAATGGCATTCTTCGTTGGTAAAGACACGGGGTTCGCCCGTCGCAATGGCGATAGCATGCACCTCCTTGATGATATCTTTGGCTTCTACGCCATATGCCCCGACATTCTGTATTGCCGAAGCACCTACCTCGCCAGGAATATGGCTGAGGTTTTCCATACCATACAGACCCATATCCACCACCTGCGCAATGAGGTCGTCCAAAACGACACCCGCGCCCACCTCGATATCCACGCCTCGGTCATCCTCCTGTAAGGCACGTGCGGAGCAGATACGCGAATGAAACACTATGCCATCGAAATCCTTCGTAAAAAGCAAGTTGGAGCCTGCACCGATAGGCAGAATCTGCTGCCCACGGTACTGTTGGAGCAATTGTTTCAGTTGTTCAACGGATGTATATTCGATATATTCCCTTGCACATACAGAAATGCCAAAGGTGTTCGGAATGCGCGTGTTGTGTGCCATACTCTCTTTGTTAGATTTCATTTGCATCACTGGGCATACGCCAATCACCGCGCGGAGAGAGACTCACTGCGACCACCTTGGGGCCATCGGGCATACACGAACGCTTGAATTGCTGCTGGAAGAAACGGTGCATAAAGGTTGCAAGCCATTTTTGTATGGTCTGCTCATCATATATATCCGCAAATGCCACACTTGCCATATAGGCTATCTTATCGCGCGTGAAACCGTAGTGCAGGAAATAGTAGATAAAGAAATCGTGTAGTTCGTAAGGTCCCACCTTGTCCTCCGTGATTTGCGCGATGTTACCCTCTTCATCCGTGGGCAGCAACTCAGGCGATACAGGCGTTGCCACGATGTCGAGCAGTACGCGGCGTATCTCTTCGCCATACAGATTTTCTGCCGCATAGCGCACCATATAGCGCACGAGTGTCTTGGGAACGCCCGCATTGACACCGTACATAGACATCTGGTCGCCACAGTAGGTCGCCCAGCCCAAAGCCAGTTCGCTCAAATCGCCCGTTCCGACTACGATGCCATTGTGCTTGTTCGCCATATCCATCAACACCAACGTGCGGATACGCGCCTGCGCGTTCTCGTAGGTGATGTCGTGGGTATCTATATCATGACCGATATCCGAAAGATGCTGTGCTGCCACTTCTCTGATAGGGATTTCGTACGCTGTCACCCCAAGTTGCTCCATAAGCGCAAGCGCATTATCGTGCGTTCTATCGCTTGTACCAAATCCCGGCATAGTGATACCAATGACCCGCGAATGGTCATAGCCCAACCTATCCGCCGCTTGCACACAGACCAAAAGCGCAAGCGTGCTGTCCAAACCGCCCGAGATACCCACCACCACGTTGTGCGCATGGGTATGCTGCCAACGGCGCATCAACCCATTGGTCTGGATAGCGAGCACATCCAGGCAATAACTGTCCTCGTCTGCTTTCTCGGGCAAGAAAGGCGTCATAGAGAAGGTACGATGAAGAGGGGTTGTAAAATCCGTTTCCTGCTCAATAGGTGCTACATTGATCTTGCGATAATGCCCCATCTTGTCCGAGGTAAAGTTGGTATTCCGCTGCCGCTCCGTACGCAAGCGTTCGATATCAATCTCCTGGATAATCATATCGGACACAGTCTGAAACCGCTCACCAACACCCAGCATCGTGCCATCTTCTGCGATGTAGGTCGAACCCGAGAACACCACATCCGTAGTGCTTTCTCCCACCCCAGAAGAAGTATAGACATAGCCGCAATGCACACGTGCAGACTGCTGCGTAATCATCTGCCGACGGAACGCGTTTTTACCGACCAGACAGTTGGACGAAGAGAGGTTGAAAATCAGTTCCGCACCCTGAATAGCCAACTGCGTGGACGGCGGTAGCGGACTCCACAGGTCCTCGCAAATCTCAATGCCGAAACAGAAATGGCGGGTAGTAAAGAGCAAATCGGTACCGAATGGCACATCGCCACACCACAATTCTATCGTCTGTGAATCGGCACTACGCGCCCATGCTCTGCCCGAAGTGAACCAACGCTTTTCGTAGAACTCGCCCGTATTGGGCAGATTGATTTTGGGTACCACGCCCAGCACCTCTCCATCGGTGATCACAAAAGCACAATTGAAAAGATTGTTATCCACTTGCAAAGGCGCACCTATAAGCACGATGATAGACTTTCCCCGCGTGGATGCACAGATATCTTCCAACGCGTTCAGCGCGTCTTGCTGCAACTGCTGCGTGAAAAACAAATCCGCACACGTATATCCCGTAAGCGTCAATTCCGGGAAACAAATCACCTCTACCCCTTCGGCTATCGCCTCGGTAATCTGCTGCTTTACCTCACGGGCGTTGGCACGGCAATCTGCTACATGCAATACGGGTACTGCTGCCGCCACACGTACAAAACCAAAATTCGTTTCGTTCATAATCCGATTATGCTATTTTTATAGTTTCCTTTCTCAAAGCGTTTACAAGCAAGAAACCAGGCTTACCGCCTCTCCCTATCCTACTCCACACCGACAAGCGTACAAATTTAGCACTTATTTCCGAGACTATCAAATAATGCTGTCTTTTTATGCCCAAAACACAAAAAAAAAGCGAAAAATACATTTTTTTTGCGAATTATTTTGCCATGTAAAAAAAAAGCAGTACCTTTGCACTCGCTTTCGGAAAAGTTCGCTTGTCTTTCGAGGATATGCGGTTTCAAGGAAGCAATATGCCAAGGTGCTATCGTCTAGTGGCCTAGGACAACGGCCTCTCACGCCGTAAACCCCGGTTCGAGTCCGGGTAGCACTACACAAGAAAGAACTGTCAGAGTCTGTTTGGATTTTGGGAGTTCTTTTTATTTTGCGCGTTCTTATTGTTTTGATAGTATTTGCGAGCAGTTTATTTGTGTAGTAAGCGGTTGGTACAAGACGGAATATCCTTATATTACTACCCTTTTATCCGTTGGTTGTATGAACATCGTTTTTACCGTATCAATCATTACATAATGCTCTATAAGCACAAAGTATAAAAAATCATAACAAAAACGAGCAGTATATGCCGTGGAACAATGGGAAAAAGATGCGAGATGAAGGCGACCTAACCGCTCGTCAAAATGGGCTCCGCTAACAAAACGCACATCGTGCGTTAAATGCTCCGTCATTTTTCCTCTTCAAAAATCAAAAAGTCTATGCCTTTTTAATTTTTGATAATAATAAGGAGAAACTACCTGACCGCTCGTGGAACATTTCGATGAGGCGAGAGCAGAAAGAATAAATTTTAATCATTCTGCCGAGCAGAAGCAATGGCGAACGGGGGACAACAATGGGTTACATTATAGGTACTCGGGAGGACAAGGGCTGAATAATATAGAGAAATTTTAACATATTCCTATCAACGCGCATAAGAAATGTTGCAAGAAGCGCAACAGTTCCAATAGGCGAGGGAAACGTTAGGGGCATCGGAAAAGAAGTATATTTCTACTTATAACTTCTACCTATTTTAATGCCTGCAACAAGTTACCCTTACGAGATGATACAGCGGCTTTTTTGACCGCAGAGATAGAACGCAAGAGATTTAATGCCTGCAACGAGTTAGCCTTACGAGATGATAGCATGATGGCATAACAGCATAGCAAAGAAAGAATTACACTGAAAAATAGTCTATTTCTACTTACCTAAATACAATACAACCATGAAATTTATGACTCCTGCCGAAGCAGTACAGTTTGTGAAATCCGGTGATACGATAGTCGTGCAAGGCTCGACATCCATTCCAATGGTATTGTTACGTGCGCTGACAGCACGCGCTGGAGAATTGCATAACGTGAAGGTAATCAGCGGGTTTGGTGTACACCCAGAAGATGCACCATATGCCAAACGAGAACTGATTGACTCGTTCCGTGCACTGAACATCTTTGTTTCGAACAATATGCGGCGGGCTATGCGCGAAGGAGTGGCTGATACGATACCCTGTTTCCTGGGGGAAGTACCCTCACTGTTCCGTAGCGGCTTAGTACCTGTGGACGTGGCATTTCTGAATGTGAGCGAACCCGACGAAGATGGCTATTGTTCGTTCGGTATCTCCGCAGACATTGCATTCTCGGGTGCTGAGTGCGCTAAGACCATCATCGCGCAGGTGAATAAATACATGCCTCGTACCTATGGTGATCCTGTGATACACGTGAACCGTATCACGGCGATGTGTAGAGGCGACGAGCCATTAGTGGAAGTGCCGACCCCCATTCCCTCGGCAGCAGAAACCAAAATCGGTAACTTCATCGCCAACGAAATTCCTGACGGTGCGACCCTGCAAATAGGTGTGGGAGGTATTCCCAATGCGGTCATCAACGCACTGCAAGGGCATCAGCACTTAGGCTTGCATACGGAAGCGATAACAGACGGTGTGCTGCCTCTATTGGAAAAAGGTATCATAGACAACAGCCAGAAGAAGATACTGCCTGGCAAATCCGTGGGTAGTTTAGTCTTAGGTTCGCGCCACCTATACGACTATATGGACGGTAACAAAGATTTCGTCATACGGGATGTGGCATGGACAAACGCCCCGCAGATTATCCGTCAGAACCCCAAGGCTATGGCTATCAACTCCGCCATAGAAGTGGATTTGACAGGTCAGATATGTGCCGACTCCATAGGCGATACCGTCATATCGGGCGTGGGAGGACAGCACGACTTTATGTACGGTGCATCGCTATCGGAAGGCGGGAAATGCTTTATCGCCCTGCCGAGTATGACAAGCAAAGGGCAGTCGAAAATCGTGGCACACTTAGCCCCTGGCGCAGGTGTGGTAACAACACGCTTTCAGGCACAGTACATCGCCACAGAACACGGCATAGTCTATCTGCGCAATCTGCCACTTGCCGAACGTGCCAAAGCACTAATCCGCATTGCCGACCCATCCGTGCGGGAAGACCTGGAGCGGGCGGCGGTAGAACGGTTTGGCATAGGATTCTTGCGACTGAAATAACATCACACAATGAAGAGAAGCAACTTTATATGGTTATGCCTGTTGCCCTTGCTGGCAATGGCGGAAGAGATGCCTATGGGATACTACAATGCCATAGACGGGAAGAACGACAGCGAATTGAAAACCACCCTATCCAAAATCATTCGCCCACATACCGCCATAGCATACGGAAGCGGAGCAAACAGCACATGGGGCGTATTCTACTACTCCGACAGGGACGAAGAGGGATATTGTATGGATATGTACTGCGACACATGGCATAAATTCACAAGCGTGGGTGCGGTAGTAAGCGGCTGTAACATAGAACACTCGTTTGCCAAGTCGTGGTGGGGAGGCGCAAAGAACGATGCGTACAAGGACTGCTATCACCTCAACCCCTCTAACGCCACCGCCAACAGCGCACGAAGCAACTATCCGCTCGGTGTGCCGACAAAAGACATCAAATCGAACACAGGGTCGCTGCGCGTAGGAAAAGCCACGTACGAAGGAGAGACATTCTGGGTATTCGAACCCAAGGACGAATACAAAGGCGACTTTGCCCGTGCGTATTTCTATATGGCGACTTGCTATGGCGAAGAACTGACATGGCGGCTCGACAACAAGGACGTGGGCAGCAAATACGCCATGCGCAACGACTCGCACCTGGAATTTCGCGACTGGGAGATAGCCGTGCTACTGCAATGGCATAGGCAAGATGCTGTGAGCGAGAAAGAGCGCAAACGTATGGACGCCGTAAGCGACTTTCAGCATAATCGCAACCCCTTCATCGACTACCCTGAATTGGTGGAGTATATATGGGGCGACAAGAAAGGAAAGAAAGTAGATTTATACGCTTTGGAACACGGCTTGGAAGCAGCACTCCCCTCCTCTACCACAGAAAGCCCGACCGTGATTCGCAAAGTAGTGAAAGACGGTCAGGTACTGATAGAGAAAGACGGCGTGCTATACACGCTATTCGGCACACGTTTGTAGATAGTTTTCGAGTTCCTGCCAGCGACGGTAGCCATCGCGCAGTCCGATTTTGTAGATGCGTTTGAGATGCAGCGGATTGCGCTCCAAGCGACGTACAGGCAGTACGGTTTCGGGAGAGAAGACAAAAATCTTCTCTTCTTTTTGTAGTTGGCTTACCTGTTCCAGACGCTTGTTGTAGTTTGCACTGCGCACTTTTAATGCTGCCTGCAAGTTCTTCTCCTGAGGATAGAAGATACGGCTCAGTCCGTACATAGGTTCGTTGAGACGGAACTCAAGCGGACGGGTAAGCACCACTATGACCTTGTCGCAACCTTCCTCGAACGCCTTGTCCAAAGGGATATTATCCACTAATCCCCCATCCAAGTACTCGCTGCCGTCGGGCATCGTGACCCGCTTGGAGATGAAAGGCAACGTGCCAGAGGCACGCAGCCAATCCATCTGCTCGTAGCAATCGGTGATATGCTTATACTCCGCCCTGCCCGTCTTGACGTTCGTCACCGTGGCAAAGACCTGGGTTTTCGACTGTTCGTAGGTGGCTTCATCAAAAGGTGCCAACTCATTGGGAATACGGTTGTACGCAAAGTCCACGTTTACCATATTGCCTGTTCGAATCAGCGAACGAACAGATACATAGTCGGGATCCACACAGTACGTGTAGTTGTACCGAAAGGCTCTGCCACGCTGTTTGGACGGCAGGTTGATACCGAAGAGTACCCCCGCAGACGTCCCGCACAGGACATCAGGCTCAAAGCCTTTTTCTATCATCACATCCAAGACGCCGCAGGTGTATATACCTCGCATACCGCCTCCTTCAAGCACGAGACCGATTTTCATACGCTTATTTGTTAGTATGCTCCCGAAGAGAACATGTTACAGTTAGTTCTTGAAATGGAGTTCTCCCTCTCGGAGTTCCACAATAACAGGACGTGTGCCGTCTACCTTGCCCGCGATAATGGACTTGGACAACTCGTTGAGCACAAGCCGCTGCAAGGCACGCTTGACAGGACGGGCACCGAACTGCGGGTCGTATCCCTCACGGGCGATATAGTCGATGGCATCATCGGTAACGCGTAAGTCTATGCCATTCTGCATCAGCATCTTATGCACACTGTCTATCTGCAAGCCCACGATGTCGCGAATCTGCTTCTGGTTGAGCGGCTGGAACATAATAATCTCATCAATGCGGTTGAGGAACTCAGGGCGCACCGTCTGGCGGAGCAAGTCCATGACCTGCCGCTCCGTGGTCTGCGTGTCAATACCTTTCTCCTCGTTCTCACGGATGAGTTGGCTACCGAGATTGGAAGTAAAGATAATCAAGGTATTCTTGAAATTCACCGTACGACCCTTGTTGTCGGTGAGCCGCCCGTCGTCCAATACCTGCAACAGCACATTGAACACATCGGGGTGCGCCTTCTCGATTTCATCGAACAGCACCACGCTATACGGTTTGCGCCGTATGGCTTCCGTGAGTTGCCCGCCTTCGTCATAGCCGACATATCCCGGAGGCGCACCGATAAGACGCGTGGCGGAGAATTTCTCCTGGTACTCGGACATATCAATACGGGTCATCATATTCTCGTCATCGAAAAGATAATCCGCCAATGCCTTTGCCAACTCGGTCTTTCCGACCCCCGTAGTGCCAAGGAATATAAACGAACCTATCGGTCGCTTGGGATCCTGCAAGCCTGCACGACTGCGGCGAATGGCATCAGACACGGCTTCTATTGCCTCTTCTTGTCCCACCACACGCTTATGCAGTTCCTCTTCCAAGTGCAGGAGTTTGTCCCGCTCGGACTGCATCATCTTCGTCACAGGGATGCCTGTCCAACGGGCTACTACCTCAGCGATGTCGTCCTCATCCACCTCTTCTTTTATCATACTCTCGCCTTGCATCGCGTGGAGCGCGTCTTGCGCCGCCTTGATATTCGCCTCCGCCTGCTGGATACGACCGTAGCGTATCTCTGCTACCTTGCCGTAGTTGCCCTCGCGCTCAGCAATTTCCGCCTCACGCTTCATCTGCTCGATATGCGCCTTCTCGTTTTGGATGGTAGCCACATAGCCCTTCTCTTCTGCCCAGCGTGCCTCCATCTCGCCCGACTGCGTCTTGAGCGTAGCAAGTTGCTCCTCTATATTCGACAATTTGGCTTTGTCGTTCTCACGCTTGATTGCCTCGCGCTCAATCTCCAACTGCTTGATCTGGCGGTTGAGATTGTCCAACTCTTCAGGCTTAGAGTCCACCTCCAAGCGCAATTTTGCGGCTGCCTCATCCACAAGGTCTATCGCCTTGTCGGGCAAGAAACGATCCGTTATATAACGCGTAGAGAGGGTCACCGCCGCGATGAGCGCATCGTCTTTGATACGCACCTTATGGTGGGTCTCGTAGCGTTCTTTCAAGCCGCGCAGAATAGAGATGGTGGCTGCCTCATCAGGCTCGTCCACCGTAACTGTCTGGAAACGACGTTCCAAAGCCTTGTCCGTCTCGAAATACTTCTGGTACTCGTCCAACGTGGTCGCACCGATGGCACGCAACTCACCCCGCGCAAGCGCAGGCTTCAAAATATTCGCCGCGTCCATCGCTCCCCCCGACTTGCCTGCTCCAACAAGCGTGTGTATCTCATCGATAAAGAGGATGATTTCGCCTGCGGCTTGCACCACCTCGTTGATAACCCCTTTGAGCCGTTCTTCAAACTCACCTTGGTATTTCGCACCCGCGATAAGCGCGCCCATATCCAAGGAATAGATATGCTTGTTTTTCAAGTTCTCAGGCACGTCTCCGCGAATAATACGGTGCGCAATACCCTCTACGATAGCGGTCTTTCCTACACCGGGTTCTCCGATAAGAACGGGATTGTTCTTCGTGCGGCGGCTCAAAATCTGGAGCACACGCCGTATCTCCTCATCACGCCCGATGACAGGATCTAACTTGCCTTGTTTGGCACGCTCACAGAGGTTGATGGCAAACTTCTGTAAATTTTCTGTGTTAGTCTGTTGTTGATTCATAATTATTCAGATTTTGGTTTAATGTGTAATAGGTTTTTCCCAAGGAGTACAATATATGTGCCAGAAACAAACTTGTATGACAAAATGGCAGGAATACGGACAAAAGTGGCGGAATATATAGTAAGTATATTTTAGTATTTTTAATACTCAAACTTGAACATTAGAGGATTTTGACCGCTTTTTGAGGGCTTTTTGACGGCTTTATGTTCCGATGATGTTACGATGATGTTACGATAATGTTACGATGATGTTACGATGATGTTACGATAAAGACAGTCAATTGACACGGAAACGACTCGAATCATTAAAATAACATAACAGATTTTGAGGCATCCGTCATCAGCGAACGTTCACGTAGCGACCGGCAAAAGACCGAAAGAACAGACGCATACCATTCTTTATGCCATTTTCGATGCGATTTTTGGCATTCCCTCCTGCAAGGCGACTGTTGTGCGGGTCTATCTTATGCACAAGGCAGCCTTGCGGCTGTTAGCAGATAAGAGGTGAGCAGAGGAAGAGAGGGGTTCGTTATGCAGCATAAACGCCTACCCAAGACAGCCAAACGGCTGTTGGCAGATAAGAGGTGAGAAGAGGAAGAGAGGGGTTCGTTATGCAGAATAAACGCCAACCCAAGACTGCCTCGCGGCTGTCTTGGGTAGGCATAAGACAATTTTGGAGTAGGTAGAATGAGAACCGTGCGCAGGATGGTGGTGCACTGGTGGTTTCGACGGTATGGAATGCGCCCGACGGGCGGATTTTTATATATACGCAACAGTATGCCTAAAAACCAAAGGAGAAACCTATCATCGCCGTGAAGTTCTTGCCTTGGTAATACACTGGGGCATAATGCGATAGGTAAGTGGCAGCATCCGTCGCCCACTCACCGTCCACCTGCGACTCCGTGTTGTCATAGCCACGGCTATGATTGTACTGCAAGGACAGACGCAAGTACATAGA
>X363_Desmarests_Spiny_Pocket_Mouse__coassemble_244_pt1 | contig 39372 bp, 24 predicted proteins | sample X363_Desmarests_Spiny_Pocket_Mouse__metabat2_low_PE_030 | metagenome-assembled genome bin X363_Desmarests_Spiny_Pocket_Mouse
AACCGCTAACTGTTTGATTTTCTTACATTTTCAAAAAATAGTCGAGAAGAGGCGACTCGAACGCCCGACCCCCACGTCCCGAACGTGGTGCGCTACCAACTGCGCTACTTCTCGTAACCCATCCTTATCCACTCACCCTATGTCCTCTCATCCTACGCTTGTACGGGAAGAAATCCTCCCACCGAAAGCGGACGCAAAGGTACTGTTTTTTTTTGAAATACGCAAATTATTTTGCGCTTTTTCGCGTGAAATCCCGTTTTCTCGCCCCTGTTGGCTGCGAATTGGCGATAATGTCCTTGCAGTCGGCTTCCGTGAGCGTCTGCGCATCGCGTCCACGGGGTATCTTGTAGTTGCCCCCCGCCGCTTTGATATAGGGGCCGAAACGCCCATTCAACACCTCTATATCGCCATAGACATGAATAGGCTCTTGCTGCTGGGCTTTCTGGGCTATCAGTTCCTGTGCCTGCTGCATGGTGATTTGAAGCGGGTCGATGCCCTTGGGAATGCTGATAAAGCCGCCCTGGTAGCGTACATAAGGCCCGTACTTACCTTCGCCAATAACTACCTCTTCGCCTTCCAACTCGCCCAAGGTGTAGGGCATAGCCGTATGGAACAGTTCCAACGCCTCTTCCAAAGTGATTGTGAATATAGACTGTCCCTTTTGCAGCGACGCGAACCGTACGTTGTCGGAGTCCGTGCTGCCGACCTGGATGCAAGGTCCCATCTTGCTGATCTTTGCATACACAGGCTCGCCTGTCTCAGGCTCTTTGCCTAACTCCCGCCCTGCAATCTTGCCCGCAGGAACGGATGCCAGCATAGGGTGGAAGGCTTTGTAGAACGTATCCACGGTTGCCACCCAGTCGCTCTTTCCCTCGGCGATCTTGTCGAAATTGGCTTCCTCGTTTGCCGTGAAGTCATAACTCAAAATCTCAGGGAACTGCGCCACCAAGAAATCGTTGGTGATACGTCCCAAGTCGGTCGGGAGCAATTTCTGGTTGTCCGCACCGACCATCTCCTGCTTCTGCTTTTCGGTAATCTTACCGTTCTTCAATGTGATAAGCGTGCAGTCCCGTTTTTGTCCCGCTACGCTACCCCTCTCTACGTACCTGCGCGACTGTATCGTCTCGATGATAGTGGCATAGGTAGAAGGACGACCTATACCCAACTCCTCCATCTTCTTGACCAAGGTCGCCTCGGTATAGCGATAAGGCGGCTTGGTAAAGGTCTGCTGCGCCACTATCTCCCGCAAAAGCAACACCTCGTTGGGCATCATACGCGGCAAGATATGCTTACTCTCCTCCGGGTCGTCGCTCGACTGTACGTAGGCACGCATGAAACCATCGAACAGAACGACCTCTCCCGTAGCCACAAACAAATGCTCACTGCCTGTCATTGCCACCTCTATCTTGGTGGTCTCTATCTCGGCATCTGCCATCTGCGAGGCAATGGTACGCTTCCATATCAATTCATACAACCGTTGCTCGTCCTCATTCTCGCCTGCCACATGCTTGTCCATAAAGGTGGGGCGAATTGCTTCGTGCGCCTCCTGCGCGCCCTTGCTTGAGGTGTGGTACTGGCGAGTCTTATGGTATGCCTCGCCATATTCGGCAAGAATCTCCTGCTTGCAAGAAGCAAGCGCCAACGTACTCAGATTGACGGAGTCGGTACGCATATAGGTGATGTATCCCGCCTCATAGAGCGACTGCGCCAGACGCATGGTCTTGGAAACAGGGAAACGCAACTTGCGTGCCGCCTCCTGCTGCAAGGTGGAGGTAGTGAACGGAGGGGCAGGCGTGCGCTTGCCGCTCTTCTTCTGTACATCCTGCACCTTGTAGTCTGCCACACGGCATTGCTCCAAGAACGTCAGCACCTCTTCTTTCTCCGCAAAACGGTGGTTCAACTCGGTGTGCAATGTACGCGCACTGTCCGCATCTTTGCCCACAAAATCTGCCACTACACGGTACTGCGCTGTGGTCTGGAAATTCTCTATCTCCCGCTCGCGCTCTACGATAAGCCGCACTGCCACCGACTGGACACGCCCTGCGGACAGCCCCGTGGTGACCTTCTTCCAAAGCACAGGAGACAACTCAAACCCGACAATACGGTCTAAGACACGCCTTGCCTGCTGCGCATTCACAAGGTTGTAGTCTATATCACGCGGCTCTTCAATGGCACGCAGGATGGCAGGCTTGGTAATCTCGTGGAAAACAATACGTTTCGTATCCTTGTCCTTCAAATTCAGCACCTCGTGCAGATGCCATGCTATGGCTTCTCCCTCGCGGTCTTCATCACTTGCCAGCCACACCGTATCCGCCTTCTTCACCTCTTCTCTCAAGGTCTCTACGATACGGTGCTTCTTCGGATCTATCACATAGTTGGGCGCATAGTTGTTTGCAAAATCAATACCCATGCTATTCTTCCTCCCAAGCGGCTCAATATCGCGGATATGCCCTTGCGAAGAAAGTACATGATAATCCTTCCCTAAGTACTTCTCTATCGTTTTTGCTTTTGCGGGGGACTCTACAATAACCAAATTCTTGCTCATAATCGTTCGCGTGTTCAGCGTTTTCGGCATTACGAAACTACGATAAGCATCGCTTTTTCGTACCAATAACATACCATACTAAAATCAGCGGCAAAGTTACTACATTTTTTGCAAATACGCAAACGAAACAGTGGTTTTTCAGGACAAGACGCCAAAATGACTGAAAAAGGGCACGGTGGGGTTAGGAATAAAAGGGGATTTGGGGAGGTTTTATTTTGTATTATTTTAACATTTACAAAGAGCAATTTCTGCGCAAAATCGGCTTTTTGACCGCTTTTTGGGGGCTTTATGTTGCGATGATGTTACGATGATGTTACGATAATGTTACGATGATGTTCCGATGATGTTACGATAAAGACAGACAATCGACACGGGAATGGCTCAGAATGTTAAGTTGTGTTAATTTTTGAGAGTTCGAAGGTTTTCGAGGTTTTCGAGGTTTTCGAGGGTTCGAGGGTTCGAAGGAGCGAGAGCAAGGGGGTGAGGGAAGCGGGAGGGAGAGTTCAAAGGGGAGAGAGTTTGAGGAGGAGGGGTTTGAGGGGAAGGAGGTCGAGGAGGGAGATGGATACTTCTTGCACACAAGACACTCCCCTCGCCATGTAAGCAGGAGAGGGGAGTGTCTTGTGTAGGCAGGCGATTGGCTTGTACGGCTATTTGCCGTTTGTCTTGCCTATGCCTTGTATTATTTCAGGAAAGTCTGCGACTTGACCGCGCCGCTGCGGGCGATTACACGCGCCACGTACACGCCTTCTGGCAGGTGGGTAGTACTGCAAATGCCCGACAGCGTGCTGGTTGCCACGCGCTGCCCGCTGACGGTGAAGATAGCTATTTCTGCGATGTCTGCGCCCTGCACTACGAGAGCAGTCGGGGTGTGGAATATAGCGATGTCCGTGGCATTCAGATTGCTGACAGCGGTGGATATAGTAGCCTTGCCGAAGCACTCAACATACATATCGTAGATACGCGCACCCAGCATCTTGGTGCTCTTGCTCGTGCACTCCAACTTGATACGGATAGCACCGTTGTAGGGTTCGAGGTCGGCAAGACTGAGGATGTCTAAGGTATATGCACCCTTCGTCATCTCTGCCACATCGCGCGTCTGCCAATCGCTGTCCTTGCCCTCTCGCATGTAGTAGATGCGGAAGGTGCGCTTGCCCGTGGTGAACAGGTTTACTTTGAGCGAGGCACATGACGGGAGCGTCCACTCGATAGCCGAACCAGAACCGATATTGCATGCCCCTACGGCAGAGAGTAGCGGATTGGAATAGCTCGACTCGGTGAAGTCTTTTGCCCAGAAGGTGTTCGCCGTGTTGCCCGTCTCGGTGAATACTCTGCCATACTGGTCGGCATTATCGTAGTTGAGCGTCACATGACCTTTGAGGTCGGCGGGAAGGTCGTATAGCCCTGTCTGGAACTGATACCACCCGCTGTCGTCGGCGGCACCCAGGGTATGGGTCTGCGGAACGAGGGTGATGATACCTGTGGCACGGAGGTCGGTCATTCCGCCCGTAGCGACCACAGTATAACTGACGCTCGTCGTGGGCGTGCCGCTGATGGTGAGTCGGTTGCCCTGAACGATGTAGGAGAGCCCCGACGTCGTGCTTTCCGAAACCGTGAGCGTGGTAGCACCGCCACCCATCTCGAACACGATAGGCGTGATAGCCTCTTCCTCCATCACCGTTTGCGAAGCGTTATCGGTGGTGCAGACAAGCGTTGCGGGGGCTACGGTGGATACGCGGAGCGTTGCCACGAGGTCTTCCACGCCCTCTGCACCCACGGGGTGGATGGTGAGGGTCACGCTCTCGGTGAGTGCGCCACGGATGGTAACGGTCTTGCCTGCTACGTTCTTGTCGATAGCAAGTCCGCAAGAAGAAGTCATACCGCTGATGGTAACATCTGTGATGTCGCCCGTCCACGCGGCAATGATGGGTGCAATCTCCGTCCCGATATAGACCGTCTGGTCAAGCGAGCCAGATTTGAGCGTAAGTTTGGAAATCAAGGCTGCACCGACCTCGAATGCACCGAAGTCAGGCGCTGCACCTGCATAGGGAATGGTGATAGGGTCTGCCGTGATGAGTTCCAGCCCGTTGGCTTCGGCTTCCGTCATAAAGCGAGCAGGCACAAGGTTATCAATGGGTGTGCCTTTGTCGATAAGCACTGCACCCTCTTTCAAGCGTGCGAAACCGTTATCGGGCAACGAGCCATCCGGCTGGCGCTCCGCCATGAAATCCTCGGCAGAGAGGGAGAGAAACTCAGCACTGTAGTCTTTGGTATAGATCTTCTCCTTGCCGCCGTTCTTCTGCCCATCTTTGTATGGGTTGCAGCCATCGAGTGTCGTCCATGAGTTGTAGTCGGTATTGGGTACTACGGAGCCGGGTTTGTTCTCGGAGAGGAACTCGTGGTTGAGTTTGGTTGCCCGAAAACCTACGCAGTTGCGGATATACATGCCGCCGTACATAAAGACGGTCGGGAAACGGAAATTGTACTCGTTGCCCCAACCTGTGCAGTTGAGGACGTACATCCCCTCGTACGCGTTGTTCTGGTCGAAGCCCTTATGTCCATTGTCGAAAGCCACACAGTTGCGCACGACATGTGCGCCTACCGATTGGGAGAAAGCAGCGCCGCCCGATGTGCCGCCACCGCCTAATTTGAAACCGTTGCCATTGCCTATCAGCGTGCCTGACTCGGTGTAGCCGCCTTTGTATGCCCAGCAGTGGTCAATCACTACGGGGTGGTACACCATATAGAGATCCCAGTTGTCGTCGGAGTTGAGCCATGCGCGGCAGCCGTAGAACTCCGTGCCAGGTCCTGGGAACAGTTTGCACGCGAAGCCATCCGCATCGCCACCGTTGTCCGTGCCACCAAAGGCTTTGAGGTCGGCATTCGCCCACGAGTCGCAGTTGATGATTTTGTTGCCGCGGCAGAACTGGTAGCCGGGGTTGAACTCAGGTGTGCCCGTGATTTTCTGCCCCTTGTCGTCATAGAAACCGTTGTGCTCCTCTATTCCCCAGTCCTTGAACATGCCAATCTGCAAACCCGTGTCGTTGTTGTGGTGGAAACGGCAGTTCTCGAAGATATTGTACGAGCCCTCCAACTTCACGCCGTTGTCGAGGGCATTGCAGAAATCGATGTCTTTCACATAGTAGTAGTTGTTCCAATAGGTGAGGTACAGGCAACGGCTGCCTTTGAACTCGTTGACAGAAGCAGGCTGCATCCTGCTGCCGTCGATAACGGCGCGCTCGCCCGGGTAACTGGCTATGGTGATACGCTGCTCCGCTGTGGTAGCCTTGCGGGGCGGGCAGAGACGCTTGGCAGGATAGTATGTGCCCTCACGGAGATAGATAGTCCCGCCAGGCTCTACCTCATCGAGTGCCTTCTGTATAGAAAGCCAAGGAGAGTCCTTGCTTCCATCGCCTGCATCGCTGCCGTCGGGGGCTACGAAGATGGTGCGCTGCGCCATTGCTGCGATGCTGCAAACAAGCGCGAGCATAATGATAAAGATGTTCCTTTTCATGGTTCTTATGGTATTAGTTGTTTGATGTACATGCTGCGAGCCTCTTTGAGAGATCTCTTTATGAGACAAAGGTACCCTAATTCTTTCGCGTGGGCAAATAGTTGCTTCATTTTCTACAAAAACCGTCAGTTTGTTTACTCCTTCTGTGGATTGTCCTTATGGGGCTGTCGTCCCTCTACGGGACGCGCTTCTATATATATGCTGCAAAAAATGTAGGCACAAGGGCTGTTTTGTGCCTACATTTGTATATAGCGGGGCGTTTGTGTGTAGAAGAGAATGCGCAAGGACTTACAGATGAGATGGTTAGGACGATGCTATTTTTTTATGTTTTTGTTGCAGCGTGCCGACAGATGCGCCGACAATTCCTACATATAAAGCGGGGCTGCCTAACGGTATGGTTAGACAGCCCCGCCTGGGTAATTGCTTAACTTGGATTGCTATTTTTCTTTATGGCAGCAGGATTTTCTGCGTAGCGGTTGCGGTGCGGACGATATATACGCCTGCGGGCAATGTGCCGTTCTGCGCGGTAACATCTAAGCCTGTGGGGGTATAGATGCGTATTTCCTCGTTGCAGAGAATGGTGCCGTTGGATACTTGCAAGCCACTTATCGTGGTGTTCGCTATGCTTGTTGGAGTCTCTGGCTCGTAGCCCTCGGTGGCGAACTCACCCGAATAGGAGTAGAGCACGTTGTCTTTGCTGTCGCGTGCCTCCATGGTATAGGCATAGAGGGAGGCACGAAGAGATACGCTCTGTGCAAGACTTACGCACCACCCTACCATGTCGCCCGCGGACATGACGCAACTCTTACAGGAGGTCCGTTTGATGACTATACATGCTGGTCAGTGGTCTTCCATACGGATAGCATGACGGCAACATATTACTACCGCACTGACTTTACAATGCCATACAAATACGGCTTGTGATACTGCTGCGGCGGGAAAGAGACCTCCAATAAGACCTTCATCCTCCAGCGTAACACAGCGGAGAGAAACGAATAAGTGCCTGCCAGACGGGGAGTCTGACAGGCACTTATACATTTGTGTGCGGAAATTACTCTGCGGCTTGCTCGGCATTCGCCTCGGCAGCGGCAGCCTCCTGAGCGGCTTCTTGTGCAGCGGCAGCGAGTGCGGCAGCAGCGGCAGCACGCTTCTCTGCAATAGCAGCGGCTTTCTTGGCATTGGTCTCTGTCTCTTGTGCGAGAAGCGCCTTGGCAGCAGCGATTTTCTTGTCTGCCTCAGCCTGCGAAATCTTGCCATTCTTAGCGTCTTTCTGCGCCTTCCATGCGTCGAAACGCTTCTGTGCTTCCTCCTCGGAGAATGCACCCTTTGCCACACCTCCGTTGAGGTGCTTCATAAGCAATACACCTTCACCAGAAAGGATGTTGCGCACGGTGTCGGTAGGCTGTGCACCTACGCCCAACCAATACAGCGCACGCTCAAAATTGAGGATGATAGCACTGGGATTGGTGTTGGGGTTGTACGAACCAATACGCTCAATGATTTTGCCGTCACGCGGCGCGCGGCTGTCTGCTACTACGATGTGGTAGAAAGCATAGTCCTTGTGACCATGACGAGCCAAACGAATTTTTGTTGCCATTTAGACTTTGTTTTATGAACTACAACTACACGAGTTGCGTGTTCGAGTGAATAAATCGTTGAATGCTTCTTACCCGAAAAAGCGTGCAAAATTACTGCTTTTTTTTGGAATACACAAGTATTGTTTTGTTTTTTCGTTTTTTTTTCGTACTTTTGCAGTTCTTTTGTATATATCAAACGCTAACAACACTCTCATATATGGATTTAGAACGCTTACATAACCCTTTGCTGCACCTGATAGGCGAGGAAGCCGACCGCCTTGGATTAGACTGCTACGTGATAGGCGGATGGGTGCGCGACCTGATACTACACCGCCCCTCAACGGACATAGACGTGGTCGTTGTGCGGAACGACACTGCCTCGACAAGCGAGGTGGCGCAAGACGGCTCGCCCAAGATAGGTATTCTCCTTGCACAAGCCGTAGGAAGACGCTTGGGGCGAGGTGCGCATGTGTCGGTATTCAAGACATACGGCACAGCACAGGTAAAGAAGAAGGATGTAGAGATTGAGTTTGTCGGTGCACGCAAGGAGAGTTATCAACACGACTCGCGCAACCCAATCGTAGAAGACGGGACATTGGAGGAAGACCAGAACCGACGGGACTTTACCATCAACGCCCTCGCTATCTGCCTAAACCAAGCACGATACGGGTCGCTATTAGACCCCTTTAATGGCTTGCAAGATATGCAAGACGCGATAATCCGCACCCCTCTCGACCCCGACATCACTTTCTCGGACGACCCGCTACGCATGATGCGCGCCATACGCTTTGCCACACAATTGGGTTTTACGCTTCATCCCGATACGTTCGATGCCATAAGCCGCAACAAAGAGCGCATCCAAATCATCACACGGGAGCGTATAGCGGAAGAACTGAACAAGATAATGCTTTCGCGCAGACCATCGGTAGGCTGGCTGCTCCTTGACAAGACGGGCTTGCTGCCCCTGATATTCCCCGAACTGGCTGCACTGAAAGGCGTGGAAGTGAAAAACGGACGAGGGCATAAGGACGTATTCCTGCACACACTGCAAGTATTAGACAACTTAGCCGCAGCACAGGCACAGCAAGAGACGCCATCGGAACATCATCTATGGCTACGCTGGGCTGCGTTGCTGCACGACATCGGAAAGCCACGCTCGAAGGCGTACGACCCGCAAGCGGGCTGGACATTCCGCAACCATAACTACCTCGGAGCGCGTATGATACCACGTATCTTCAAACATATGAAACTGCCACTCAACGACAAGATGGACTACGTCATCAAGATGGTAGACCTGCATATGCGGCCTATCAACCTGATAGAAGAGACCGTAACCGACTCTGCCGTGCGCCGTCTGCTCTTTGAAGCAGGAGATGACATAGATGACCTGATGCTGCTCTGCGATGCGGACATCACCTCGCGCAACGCAGACAAAGTGGCACGCTACCACCAAAACTACCAATTGGTACGGGAGAAGATGGTGGAACTGGAAGAACGCGACCGTATCCGTAACTTCCAGCCACCCGTGCGCGGCGAGGAAATCATGCAACTGCTCAACCTGCCACCCTGCGCCACCATAGGCGAACTAAAAAACGCTATCAAAGACGCTATCTTAGACGGCGTCATCCCCAACGAATACGATGCCGCCAAAGACTACCTCGTGCGTTTGGCAAAGGAGAAAGGACTTTTATAAACGGTGTCTTTATAAAAGCCGTTGGTTGAAGTAAAAATGCACTTGTTTGAAACGTTTTTACCCGTTGGTTGAATTAACATACAATTCTGATACTTGATAGCAGACTCTACTCTTACTTACTTACTTTCTTCTTTTCCTTCTGTGCCGACAGAAGAAAAGAAGCAAAAGAAGACCTCGCCGCTGCGCTCCGTTCGTGAAAAATCATCATCTCAATGGCTAAAAGCACGAAACGCCTCGCTACGCTCGTTGGACGCCGTGCTTTCTTAACGCCATTTTCGATGCGATTTTTTAGCACTCTCTCTCGCGAGGCGGCAGTATCGCAGGCACAAGACAGCCTGGCGGCTGTTGGCAGATACGGACATTTTGTGGTGCTTACAGACTGTGTCTTATTTAGACAACGCATTATTTGATGTACGATTCATAAATACTACAAACTACTATTTTATTAAAATAACCCGTTGGTTAAATTAAAATTGTAATTTATACCCTTTCTAATTCAACCAATAGGGGTTTTATACGTAATTTACTTCAACCTACAAGTATCCGGGTACATTTTTAAGGCAAATCGGTCATTCGTTCGACTGAGGCGAAGAGTTCGTATCGTTCTCTAAACCAACGAGGCTGTTCGCACAATGATGCAAACAGCCTCGTTGGTTATGTATAACTCAATGCTATACCTATGCTATTATAGGGTCTTTTCTTGCTCCTCAAGCAGGCGCAACTGGGCACGGGTGCGCACGAGGTTATGCTCGGGATACTGAATCTTGTAGTAGGTGTCCCCGTTGAGGTAGTCGGTATAGAAGCGGACAGCCTGCATATAACTCATCAGTTTGCAGCCGAAGGGCAGCAACTCACGCTCTAAGTCGGTCAGGAAAGTCGCCTCTCGGAGATACCCCTCACGGTAGGCATTGTAGATGTCCATATCGACATGGATACGCGACAAGTCCTTGTCGTCCTCATCGCCTGTATTGGCAGCCGTTCGCATGAAATCGCCAAAGTCGCTCAGCACATAGCCTGGCATAACGGTATCCAAATCGACGATACACATCGGCTTGCCGTCTTCATCGAAAAGCATATTATTGACCTTAGTATCACAATGGTTGATACGCTTCGGCAGTTTACCCTCTGCGTGCAAACGGTCAGCAAGGCACATATCATCCGCACGGCGCATAATAGCCTCCAAGATGTCGCGCGTCTGCTCCAAGCGTTCGCCGCCGTGTGCGACCGCCTCCTTCAACTGCTCCAAACGGAAGGTCATATTGTGGAAATTGGGAATAGACTCCACCAGTTCGGACGACGGGAGGTCGGATAACTGGTTCTGGAAACGTCCAAATGCGACACCAGCAAGGTAAGCCGACTCGGGCGTGACACGCTCCTGCGACTGTGCGTTCTCAATAAGCACATACACACGCCAGCAATCACCGTCTGCGGTTTCGTAATACAGTTTCCCAGCCTTGGTAGGTACCAACTGCAAGACCTTGCGGTGTATATCACGCTCTCCTGCCTCTTGCAGTTTCTTGCGGATATGGGAGGTAACCAAATGGATATTGCGCTGCAAGCCCTCTACATCGCGAAAGATGTGGTGATTCACACGCTGCAAGAAATAGGACAACTGCCCCTCTTCCTGCGCACGAAGGATATAACTGTCGTTGATGATACCCACTTTCAGCGGTTGGGGTGCTGAGACGGGGTTGGATATCGCAAACTGCTCAATGATATGGTTCATAGTAGTATTCGATTTAATTAGGTTGAGTTAGAAATCGTTTTGTATCGTATCCATTGCTATACTATGTTCTACAAACACAAAGTATAAAAAACAATAATGAAATAGACTATATATAATATACCGTGGAACAATACCTGACCGCAAGGTGACCGCTACCTGACCGCTCGTGGAACAATTTTGATAGGTGTGTAGCACTTTGAGGACATCGGAAAAAATTTTAATACTTTACCTCATCGTTTCTACATAGTTTAATGCAAACAACGGATACCCGATTTCATTAGGTTATAATATCACTTGCCAAATGGAATATGGTACTGCACAAAGGCTTCTATGGCTTCGTAGTTCGCCAAGCCTAACTGTGCGTACAATTCTGCTGTGGCATGATTGCGGTCTTCGGCACGCTGCCAGAAGAGACGCTCGTCGTCGCCCATAAACGGCGCGGACTCCATCTGCGACTGGTGCTTGAGAATGGTGTTTCGCTTGAAACGCAACTCCTCAGGCGACATAGGCACTGCCATCTCTATCAAGTCCACTTCCCACTCCATCCATGCACCACGGTACATCCAGACACGGCAGTCTTTCAGCCACTCCTCGGTGTCTTTGAGTTCGTCTATGGCTGCCAACACGGCGTCCAAGCATACCTTGTGGGTACCGTGCGGGTCTGCCAAGTCGCCTGCTGCGAAAATCTCGTGCGGGCGCACCTCCAAGAGCAGTTGCTTCACAATATCCACATCGGCTTGGCTGAGGTCGCCTTTCTTGATAGTGCCTGTCTCGTAGAACGGCAGGTTCAGGAAATGGATATGGTCGGTCGGCAGGTTCATATGGCGGCACGCTGCCGTTGCCTCCCCACGGCGAATAAGCGCTTTGAGATCGAGAATCTCGCGGGTGTCCTGGTCGCCTGTCTTCTCGGAAGAAAGGAAATTGATATACTCTTTGTATTTCTCCTCTATCGTATTATCCGCCATAGGATGCAGTTTCTGGAAGCCACGGATGAAATCCATGAAACGTACCACCTCATCGTCGCAAACAGCGATACAGCCGCTTGTCTCGTATGCCACATGCACGTTATGACCCTGCTTGACCAAGCGGGCGAATGTGCCGCCCATAGAAATCACATCATCGTCGGGATGGGGAGAGAAGATAAGCACGTCCTTGGGATAGGGATTGGCACGCTCGGGACGGTCGGTGTCGTCCGCATTGGGCTTGCCACCAGGCCAACCTGTGATGGTATGCTGCAAATCGTTGAATATCTGGATATTACAGTTGTACGCCGAGCCGTATATCGTTATCAACTCGCTCAGCCCATAGTCGTTATAGTCGCGGTTGGTGAGTTTCAAGATAGGTTTGCCCGTCTGCTGGCATAGCCAAACGATGGCACGGCGCGTGAGTTGGCTATCCCACTCGCAAGAGGTAACAAGCCAAGGATGGTGGATGCGGGTGAGTTGCGTAGCCGCACTGAGGTCGCACACCACATGCGCGTTGGCGTGCAACTGCAATGCCGACGCAGGACATGCGGCATCCGCTTGCCCCTCCACCGCTGCACGGAGGGGTGATGCCTTGTGCTCGCCCCATGCTACCAACACCACCTCTTTGGCTTTCAGTATCGTACCCACACCCATCGTGATAGCACTGACAGGCACTTGCTCCAATGTGCCGAACATCTTTTTTGCCTCATCACGCGAGATAGTATCCAATATGACCAGACGCGTCTGATTAGAAGGTGCTGAACCAGGCTCGTTCAAACCGATGTTACCACAGCGCCCAATACCCAGCAACTGGAAATCCACGCCGCCAAACTCCTGAATCTTACGCTCCAAACGACCTATCATAGGCATGATATCACGCTGGTCCATCATACCATCGAAAGCAAAGATATTCTCGGGCTTGATGTCCACATGGTTGATGAACTGCTCTTTGAGTTGCGCCAAGCAACCCTGTGAAGGGTTCTGCAAAGGATAATACTCGTAGGTATTGAAGAGCACGACATTGCGGAAACTGAGGTTCTCCTCACGGTGCATACGCACCAACTCGGCAAAGATATCCGTCATCGTACGCCCAGACACTACGGACAAGACAAATTTCTCTCCTTCCGCCTGACTTTTGCGAATACGCTGCGCTATCAAGGTTGCCAGTTGCAATGCTCCTTCGTGCGGATTTTCGTAGATACGCGTAGGCACTTTTTCCATACGACTGATGCGGCTCAACTCCAATACATCATCCGTTCGATACAACTTGGGAGATACGCGCGAAAGCGAGATTTGGGAAGAAAGGTTGTTTTTCATAACTCATTGTATAAGGTTCGTTAACTGTTGTGCCTGCAAAATTACGACAATTTTGGGAAATACACAAGGGACATTCCGCATTTGTGGCATAAAAAAAGCCAAAATCTGTTCAGCGTACGATTTTATACGCATCTGTCGGACTTTTCTGCACCTCTATATGCACGGTCTAATTTGCTATGGCAAGCGTAGAAGCGGGGCTGCCTAACGATATGGTTAGACAGCCCCGACTGGGTAAATGCTTAACTTGGATTATTGTTTATTACGGCAGTAGCACCTTCTGCGTAGCAGTTGCGGTGCGGACGATATAGACGCCTGCGGGGAGTGCGCCGTTCTGCGCCGTGAGGTCTAAGCCCGTGGGGGTATAGATATGGAATGCCTCGTTGCAGAGGATGGTGCCGTCCATTATCCGTAAGCCTTGTATCGTGGTGTTCTCGATGTCCTCCGCTTCGCTATTGATACATTCTATATGTGCAAACTTGCTAAATGTCATATCCATTTTATAATCTTCCAGCACATCACACGGCACATAAAGGTATCCAAGATAGTTGTAGAACGAGTTTTCCCACACCACAGGTACGTCCTTGGCATGGCAAGTCACGTGTGTTAGTTTGCCGCACTGCGCGAAGGCATTTTTCCCAATTTCACTGATCTCTTTACCCAATTCCAATTTTGCTAAACGCGGTGCGCCGCCGTTGAAGGAATTTGCACCAATCGTGCGTATCTTGGGCAATATCAGTTCGGTGAGCGCATTGTTGTTGCTCATACCTTGGCACAAGCCATCGGGGATAACCTCTACTTCTGTGCCGAAGGTAAAGGACTTGATTTGCTCGGCTGGGAACTCGTATTTGGGGCAATCCTTGGCATTCCAAACTATGGTATCCAGCGCGGTGCAGCCTGCAAAGGCATCGCTGCCGATAGCGTTGGTATTCTGACCAATACGCAGGCTTCGCAGCGCTGTGGAGCCATTGAATGCATTGCTACCAATACTCGTTACGCTCTCGGGGAGGGTGATGCTTGTCAGACCTGTGCAATCATAGAACGCATAATCACCAATACTCGTTACACTCTCTGGAAGAGTGATGCTTTGAATAAAATCCATATTCCAGAAAGCGTATTCCATAATAGCATATGAAAATTTGGAGGGTAATGTAAGTTCTGTATCTTGTCCCATATAGTATAGTAACTGGGTGCTGTCTTGTGAAAATGCGTAATCATACAATATGAAGCCGATGTTATAAACAGCACTCGCATAGCATGCAACATACCCATGAGAGGAAGAACCTTTTTCTAATTCTAACGAACTATAATTATATACTGTTTTCAGATTCACGCAATGATAGAACGCACTCTCACCAATACTCGTTACGCTCTCGGGGATGGTGATGCTGGTCAGACCTGTGCAACCATCGAACGCATAATCACCAATACTCGTTACACTCGCGGGGAGGGTGATGCTTGTCAAACCTGTGCAACCAGAGAACGCCCTATCACCAATACTCGTTACGCTCTCAGGGATGGTGATGCTGGTCAGACCTGTGCAACCATCGAACGCACTCCTACCAATCTCCGTTACACTCTCGGGGATAGTGATGCTTGTCAGAAACCAGCTATCCGCGAACGCAGAACTACCAATACTCGTTACGGCATAGGTGATTCCATTACACCTTACTGATGAGGGAATGGTTACAGTACCCCCATACCTATCCATACTACTACCCGAACTCGTTACTTCCACCTCGTATGACTCGGAGGAGGAGGTGATGTTGTAGGAGATACCGTCCACCCTGAAGTCGTGGGCAGAGATTGGGAGTGTGCAGCAGAATGCACACAACAAAGTAAAAATCTTTTTCATAATAACACTCTAAAACAAATTAAGAAACATCTTGGGTTTTTTGAAATGTTTGTTGGCGGTCAACAAACAAAAGTACCCAAGATATCTCTCAAATCTTACAATTTAACATTTTGTAACTGGATGTCCAGTACAGTAGCCTTTAAATTGTTTGCTTCACACACTCCAAGAACGATTGCTCCTTGATAGTTGGTACCATACGTTGTATTGACAAAATCAAGGAATTTTTCTGCAATCTCACTCTGATGTAATTTCTCCTCTATGGAGATATTACTTTCAGAAACATCCACCATTAGGCGCGGACCCGTTCCTAATACACTGGTACTAAACCCTTCTGGGATAAATTGCCCATTACGAAATTTAAAATCTGACATAATAATACCGTTGTTTACCAACCTCTATGGTAAAACTTTTGTTATAATGTTAATACTATTTGAAAACGCAGAGGTACTCACTGCTTGCTAAAATTCTACAAACTGTAAGGCATTTTCATGATTTATAAGTAACAACGTTCAAACATATGATTATTGTCTTTTATGTCTATGTTACCTTGTTGAGATAGTTTAAACGGTCGTCTAAACTGTCTCACTTTTGGGAGGAAGTTTTGAATAGCGTTTGAATGGTCTTTGGGAATGCGTAAAATACCCTATAAAATATATTTTTTGTACTGTATGCTTGTGTATATCAATAAAAAAGCGTATCTTTGTGGCGGATTTTGGAGAGATAATTTGCAGCAGCCTTTGTGTGAGGCTATATTATCCACCAAAGTGAGATAGTTTAGACGACCGTTTAAACTGTCTCACTTTTTGCTATGTATTACGCGGACTTTCTGGCTTATTTACAGGAGATTATACAAAATACTGTCGGGGCAATTATAGAGGGTGGGGTTTGAGGGTGAGAGGGGGCGAGAACGCGAAACTGCGAGGGGGCGAGGGGGCGAGGGAGGCGAGGGAGCGGGATTTTGAGAAGAACGCAGGGTTTTCTTTCGGGGGTGAGACTTCGGGGGTTGAGGGGATTGGGGGGATTTGGGGGAATGGGAGTGCGGTTGGACTGAGGAGGGAGTGCGGAGGGGCTACGTACCTTGCCTGCTTGGTTTGCACTGTTTGCTTTGGTTGAGGCGTCCGAACGATATGTGCGGAGGGGAGTGGGACAGGCGATTTCGACTACTTGCGTATATCGTTATTTTTTACTAACTTTGCACCCTGTTTGGCAAAATCCGCCCTACTTAGCATATTGCACCGTATTTAGCAAATTCTGCCGTGTTTAACCTACTGCGTACTGTTTAACAAAGCACTTATGGACTTACACTCGCTCAATCCCTCTCAACGCGAAGCCGTTGAATACACACTGGGCCCCGAACTGATTATTGCCGGTGCGGGGGCTGGCAAGACACGTGTACTGACGTATAAAATAGCCTACCTAATCGAGCAAGGTCTGCACCCTGGGAATATCCTTGCCCTGACATTCACCAACAAGGCAGCACGCGAGATGAAAGCGCGTATCCAGCAACTACTGCCCCAAGCCGATGCACGCTACCTATGGATGGGTACGTTTCACTCTATTGCCGCACGTATCCTGCGCACAGAGGCGGAGGAAATAGGTTTTACGCGTAACTTCACTATATACGATACCACCGACACAAAAGCCCTAATTAAGCACATCCTCAAAGAACAGAAATTAGACGAGAAGGTATACAAGCCCAACACGGTATTAGCCAAGATATCCGACGCAAAGAACAGCCTAATAAGTCCAGAGGAGTATGCCCAGCGCGCTGACCTATACCGACGAGACCGAGAGCACCGTATGTACGAGATGTCCTCTCTCTACACCGTCTATCAGCAACGCCTGCATGCGGCAAATGCGATGGACTTTGATGACCTATTGGTAAACCTATGCGTACTGTTGCGCACCCACGAAAGTGTCCGCATAAAGTATCAGACTGCCTTTCGGTATATCCTCGTGGATGAATATCAGGACACCAACTACGTGCAGTATCTGCTGGTAAAGATACTGGCAGAACCCGACAACTACGTGTGTGTGGTGGGCGATGATGCACAGTCTATCTACTCGTTCCGCGGGGCGGACATCCGCAACATCCTCAACTTCCAGCAGACCTATCCCAACGCGCGCCTGTTCAAACTGGAACGCAACTACCGCTCCACACAGACCATCGTACAAGCCGCCAACTCACTCATTCACCACAACGAAAATCAGATATACAAAGAAGTCTATTCCGAGAAAGAACAGGGTACGCGCATTGACGTGACACGCTACATCACCGACCGTGACGAAGGCGAGAACATAGCACGCTCCATTCAGACAGAAGACCTTGCCTTACGCGGGTATTCTCCCGACGACATCGCCATTCTTTACCGTACCAACGCCCAATCGCGTGCGTTTGAGAACGCCCTGCGACAACGCAACATTCCATATCGCATCTACGGAGGTACATCGTTCTACCAGCGCAAAGAAGTCAAAAATGTCATTGCCTATTTCCGCTTAGCCGTCAATCCAGCAGATGATGCCTCGCTGCGCCGTATCATCAACCTGCCTGCACGCGGTATCGGAGAAACCACCGTAGACAAGATAGCCGCATGCGCAACCAACTACCATGTCAGTATGTTTGAAATAGCATGCAATCCCACAGCATACGGACTGCCTGTCAGCAAGGCAACCGCCACGAAACTGATACGTTTTGCCGCTATCATCGCGGGTTTGCAGGAGGCTATGGATAGTCTGGATGCCTACCAGTTTGCTGAAAAGGTATTGCGCGAATCGGGACTAAGCACTATGGTAGCCGCAGACAACACCTCCGAAGGCATCGAACAAAGAGAATACTACGAGGAACTGATGAACAGCATCCACGAGTTCGTGGAGACATTTGGCGAGGGTACTATGGAAGACGAAACCACCCGCCCCAAGATAGCCGATTTCCTGTCCGAAGTGGCGCTACTGACCGACCAAGACGGTAATACAGACGATGAGACGGCACGCGTTACGCTGATGACTGTACACGCAGCAAAGGGCTTGGAATTTCCTGTGGTATATATCGCAGGCTTGGAGGAAAACCTCTTTCCCTCGCAGATGTGTGTGAAGCCAAGCGAGATAGAGGAAGAGCGGCGACTGCTCTACGTGGCTATCACACGCGCCATGGAGGTATGTCGCCTGTCGTTTGCCCAACAGCGTTTCCGCAACGGACAGACTGCGATTTCCACTCCCTCACGGTTTCTCAACGAGATAGACCGCAACTGTCTACGCCTTGCGCTGTCCGCGCCTGCCTATCCTTCTTTTCACGGCAGGGAGATGACGGAAAAGAAGCCATTTTCTTCGCTTTCATCGGAGAATACTGCCTTAGCCTTTACGTCACCCAAACCACGCAAGCCTATCGCCTCTGAGAAATCGGACGCATTGGGCGCATACCATACGGGGGAGCGCATATCCCACCGCACATTTGGGAACGGCACCGTGGTAAGAGTGTATACCGACCCCGATAGCGGAAACGATAAGATAGAAATAAACTTCGATGAACACGGGCAAAAGACCCTGCTGCTCACCTACGCGAAACTCATTAAATTAGCGTAGCAAAAGGCTTAAATCTCTGGGGCAGCAACAGCATCTGTTTCGTCTTGCATCTCTGCCGTAACAAGCGATTTGGTGCGCTTGGTCTTCACACGCTTGCTGCTGCTGACGCCTAACTCTTTGAGCCCCTCCACCCGTCGCAACAGGTTGCCGCTACCGTTGGTGAGTTGGTTCATCGCCTGCTCATAGGTCTTGCTGACCGTATCCAGTTGATTACCCAAGCGGTTGCAGGTATCTACCACGGTCTGTACCTTGTCGTACAGACCATTGGCTGTATCCAATATCTTGCGGCAGTTGTCCTCCTGGCGGGTGTTCTGCCATGTAGAAAGCACCAAATGGAGCGTAAGCATCAGATTGGTGGGATTGACAATCACCACCCCCTGACGGAACGCCTCCTGCCCCAAGGCACGGTCGTAGTTCATCGCCATGATATAACTGCCCTCGTTGGGGATAAACATCAGCACGTGCTTGATGGCTCCCTCGACATAGGTGGGGTACTGCTTGTCCGACAACTCCTTCACATGCTTGCGCACGGACTCATAGTTGCGTTTGATGGCGTCTGCACGCGACGGTTCATCCTCTGCGCCCACGTAATCCGTATAAGCCGTGAGCGACACCTTGGAATCTACAATGATACGGCTACCATCGGGGCAGTTCACAATGACATCGGGGCGTAACTCACTACCGCGCTCGCCCTTCACACTCTCCTGGGTGGTGAACTCAATACCCTCGCGCAAGCCACTGCCTTGAAGGATATCGCTCAGCACCTGCTCTCCCCAGTCGCCATGTACCTTGCCTCGGTTTTTCAGCGCGTCCGCCAACTGGTTCGCGTCCTTGCTCAGCCGCTCCGACTGCAACAACATCGCCTTTAACGCCCCCTCAAAGGACGCCACGTTCTTGTCGCTGCCCTGCTTGGTCTCCGTGATAAGGTGCGACATACGCTCCAGTTCCTGCTTCAACGGACTGACCAACTGCCCTACCTTGTCCTGGTTCACCTTCTCCAACTCGCTCTGCCGCTCTTTGAGCAGACGCTGGGAAGCCGTCTCGAACTGCTCACGCATCAGCGACAACTGCTGTCTGCTATATGCCTCACGCTCCTGCTTGGCTTCCGCCTCACGCTGCGCACGCTCTCTGCGAATCTCCATCTCCTGCTGTTCCCGTGCTGCCGCCTGCTCCTGCGCATGCTGCTGCTGTAAGGCATTGGTCTCTTGCGCTACCTTCAAATCGGCAGACAACACCCGCACCTGCTCCTGTAAGGTCTCTCTCTGCTGTACCAAGCATTCCTTTTCCGTTTGCAAGTCCGACACACGGCGCGCGGTATCCTCCAATTTTGTCGCTGCCACCGATATTTCGGCTTTCAACGTGGCTGCCGCAAGCGTCTTCTCACGGCGCACAAACAACCACCCAACCAAACCTGCCGCCACAGCACCTACCAATAAGCCAATCAACCATTCCATAGGCATCCTATCATTTGTATTTTTACGTTCAATCGCTATCTGCCTGCAAAGGTACGCAAAAAAAACGACATACGCAAATGCTGTGGAGAAATTGGCTATGGCATATGTCGTATGAAAAAATGGTTTAATTTTGCACTTTTTAAGATATATTATCACAAGGAGATGAGGGCTATGTGTCGGCATTCTGACCGCTTTATGTTACGGTAATGTTGCGATGATGTTACGATAATGTTACGATGATGTTACGATGATGTTACGATAAAGACAGACAATAGACACAGAGAAGGTGTTTATGGGGAAGCCATAGAAAGCGGAATAGGCGTATGGAGGGTATAGAGAATAATTGCATAAATTTCACAATTACAGTGTATTAAACAACAATCTTAGTTTGACATGAACTCTTTGAAGCAGGAACAAGGGACAGAACAAGAGGACAAGAAATATGGCAAGAGAAGGCAGGCAATACATTCATTGCGCCAGAATTAGCCGTTGATTTATTTTAACATACAAACATAAAATAAATTCAACTGCTGACTATATGGAAATCTAACGGCAGGCAACTGCAACGACACGTAGGCACATTACATTCCAAGAATCACTCATTCTGCATAGGGGTGTATTTGAGGATTTTGCCAAACATAGAAGGCAGAAAGTGGCAGTATTTGAATGGATTGTGGGATACGATTTGTGTATATGATTTATTTTTTGTAACTTTGCACCCCAAATTGCAAGTATCATGACAGAGATTAGCACTGAAAAATTGGTGGACACCATTATCGAAGGTATCCAAAACCGCAAAGGCGAACGTATCGTAACCATCGACCTGCGCAAAATCAAAGAAGCACCCGTGGAATATATGGTCATTGCAGAAGGCAACAGCAACACACAAGTGGCTGCCATTGCCGATGAGGTGGATGACTTCGTGCGCACAGAAACCCATGTTCATCCCCTGAGCATGGCAGGAATGGAGAATGCCGAATGGGTGGCAATGGACTATGGCACGGTTTTTGTCCATATCATGCAGCGTGAACCACGGGCTTACTATGACATAGAACACCTGTGGGAGGACGGCATTATCAACACTATAAACCCTCAATAAGCCACAGTATCTATGAATGAACCAAACCCTAACATGCCTCAAAAACCCAATACCCCAAAACCCAACAAATGGCGTTGGGTGAGTTGGGTGTTGTACTCCATCGCCTTTTTTCTGCTTGCCGTATGGATGTTTGGCGGAGACACAGGAAACGGTAGCCACAAAGATATAAGTTATACCAAGTTTGTCGCATACATCGAAAACGGTGCAATAAAGAACATCACCGTATATGACGACAACCGCGCACAAGCCTTGGTGGTGCCAACACATTACGTGCTGGTCTTTGGCGAACAGGTCAAAGGGGAGGATGCAAAAGGCGAAATATCCTCGCAGATACCTTCCGTGGAAGAGTTCTCCAAATACTTGGACACCGTCAATGCACAGCGCAAAGAAGCAGGACAGGTGGCGATCGACATACGGTATGAGAAATCGAAGGATAACTGGCTGCTCATCCTTGTCAATATACTGCCTTTTGCCCTGATGGTGCTGTTCTTCGTATGGATGAGCCGCGGCATGAGCGCAGCCGCAGGCGGAGGAGGAGGTATCTTTGGCGTTGGCAAAGCAAGAGCACAGGTGTTTGACAAGGATAAGAAAGACAAAGTGACGTTCAAAGACGTGGCAGGACTGTACGGCGCAAAGCAAGAGGTACAGGAGATTGTCGCATTTCTCAAAAACCCAAAGAAATACACCAACTTAGGCGGTAAGATACCCAAGGGTGCGTTGCTCGTAGGCCCTCCGGGAACGGGCAAGACATTGCTGGCAAAGGCCGTGGCAGGCGAAGCGGATGTGCCATTCTTCTCGATGTCGGGCAGCGACTTCGTGGAGATGTTCGTGGGCGTGGGAGCAAGCCGCGTACGCGACCTCTTCCGACAAGCCAAAGAGAAAGCACCGTCCATCATATTCATCGATGAGATAGATGCCATCGGACGGGCACGAGGCAAGAACGCCATGATGAGCGGTGGTAACGACGAGCGGGAATCGACGCTCAACCAGTTGCTTACCGAAATGGATGGCTTCGGCACGAACTCGGGCGTGATTATACTCGCAGCCACCAACCGTGCAGACGTATTGGACGCGGCTCTCCTGCGGGCAGGGCGTTTCGACCGTCAGATACACGTAGAACTGCCTGACCTGCAAGAACGCAAAGAGATATTCGGCGTGCACCTTCGCCCACTGAAATTAGACAAAAATCTGGATGTGGACTTCCTTGCGAAACAAACGCCTGGCTTCTCGGGAGCAGACATCGCCAACGTATGCAACGAAGCCGCCCTCATCGCAGCACGTAACGAGCATGAGTCGGTAGGGAAACAGGATTTTATGGATGCGGTGGACCGCATCATCGGCGGATTGGAACGAAAGACAAAAATCATGACTGCCGAAGAGAAAAAATCGATTGCCTACCACGAAGCAGGGCATGCGACCATATCGTGGATGCTACGCTGGGCTAATCCGCTCGTAAAAGTAACGATTGTGCCACGCGGGCAAGCACTGGGAGCAGCATGGTATCTGCCCGAAGAACGACAACTGACAAACAAAGAGCATATATTGGACGAGTTATGCTCGCTATTGGGCGGACGTGCCGCAGAACAACTGTTCCTGCAACAGACATCTACGGGTGCGCTGAACGACCTTGAACGCGCCACCAAGCAGTCGTACGCCATGGTCGCCTACTACGGTATGTCCGACAAACTGAAAGACGTGAGTTTCTACGATTCCACCGGGCGGTATGACTACGGATTTGCCAAACCCTACTCGGAGACAACCGCAGAACTGATAGACCAAGAGACCTCCGCCATCATCGCAGAGCAGATGGCACGCGCGAAAGAAATCCTGTCGCAGCACGCAGAAGGACACCATGCCCTGGCGCAACTGCTGATAGAGAAAGAGGTGATTACCGCAGAGGACGTGGAGCGCATATTGGGCGCACGGCCATGGAAGAGCCGAGGCGACGAAATCATCGCGGAAAACCAGACGAATGAGGCAACCGAATGGGCTACAACGGAACAAGCCACAGACGAGGAAACACCCCAAGCGGAGACCTCATCTGAATCCTAATGTTCATAAATCATACTATGAGACGTCTATTTACTGTTATCTGTGCGCTATGCGCGGTGGTGCTATCGTACGCACAAGCAAAGTATGTATTCTACTTTATCGGCGACGGCATGGGTACGAACCAAGTGCTTAGCACGGAGATGTATCTGGCTGCCCTGCAAGGCACTATCGGACGAAAGCAACTGTGCATGACACAATTCCCATACTCGGGACATGCTGCCACCTTCTCGGCAAGCAACGGCATCACCGACTCGTCGGCAGCGGGCACGTGCTTAGCCACAGGTGCGAAAACGAATAATGGTGTGTTAGGGCTGTCGCCACAAGGCGATACACTCCGTACCATCGCAGAGCAACTGAAAGCCGAAGGCTGGGGAGTGGGCATCATGACCTCCGTAGCCATTGACCACGCCACCCCTGGTGCATTCTACGCGCATGTACCCAATCGGGATATGTATTACGAGATAGGCACACAGTTGGCAGCATCGGGTTTTGACTTCTTTGGCGGAGCGGCTTTTCACAAGCCGAACGCAGAGAAACGTAGCGTATTGCCTGCCTCGAACAACCTGTACGACCTCTGCGAGCAACAAGGCTACACCTTCGCACATGGCTACCTAGATGCACAGAACAAGATGCAAGCCGACAAACTAATTCTTGTCCAATCCACCGACGGTATTGACCGCGACAAACCCTCCTACAACATCCCATACGCCATTGACCGCGGGGAGGATGACTTGACATTGGAACAGATAGTACGCACCGCGATTCCTTTTTTGGCGCAACGGTACGAACGGTTCTTTATGATGGTGGAGGGCGGCATGATAGACTACGCCTGCCACGGCAATGATGCCATAACAGCGATGGGAGAGGCCATTGCCTTTGACCAAGCCATACAAGTGGCATACGAGTTCTACAAAGCACATCCCGATGAGACACTCATCGTCATCTCTGCCGACCACGAGACAGGAGGATTGGCATTGGGCAACAGCGACTACACCCTCAACCTATCCGTACTACAACACCAGAAATGCTCGGCATGGGTGCTGTCCGACCTGATTTCCGCCCTATTCAAGAACAATGCAAAACCGAAATGGGCGGACGTACAGCAGGTACTGACCGACAACCTCGGTTTCTACGCTGACGTGATGCTCAGCCAAGAAGAGGACGAAATGCTGCGTGCGGCATACAAGAAAGCCACCACACACACCTCCAAAAGCCGCAAGACGATGTATAAAGATATCAATGAAATTGGCTACACTGCTATCCGCATCCTCAACCAAAAAGCCAAGATAGGCTGGACAACAGGCGCACACAGCGCACACGCCGTACCTATATTCGCCATAGGTGCAGGCGCAGAACAGTTCACTGGCTGGCACGACAATACCGAGATTGCTCCTGCCATTCTGCGGGCAACCAAGTAAGGGGAACAGGTATATAAAAACATCTCCCACCTAAGCAGATACTTAGGTGGGAGATGTTTTTATATACTAACTACGTTTAGATGTCTATCACTCTATCGGGCGAATGGAAATCGCATAGCCACCCGAGGGGGCTTCATAGATTTTCAGTTTGGTCTTGCTATTCACTTTCTTCTTCTGGATAACATACGCCTGCGGATTGGTCAGGTAGTGGGCATCGGGCGCATCCTGGTAGATCGTTGCCTCATACCGCTTGCCTGCGGGGAGGAAATCCAGAGAGATGACCGAAGTGCGGGCTTGCTCACCACAAGTGCCTCCTACAAAATACTCGTCTTTGCCCTTGGTCTTGCGCGCTACCGTGATATACTCCATAGGTTCGGCTTCGAGATACCACGACGCATCCCAATCCAAGGCGACATCGCGGATAAACTGGAACGCGTCCATAAAACGCGCATAGTTCTCGGGCAGGTCGGCCGCCATCTGCAAAGGCGAATACATCGTCACATAAAGCGACAACTGGTTGCACAGCGTAGTCAAACAGCGATTGTGGTTGTTGGGATTCATCTTCTGCATATCCATCTCAAAGATACCTGGGGTGTAGTCCATAGGACCACCGTTGAGGCGCGTGAAGGGCAAGATACAGGTATGACCTGGCTGGATACCTTTCATCGCCTGGTACTCCGTACCCATAGCCGACTCGTTGCCAATCAAGTTAGGCCATGTGCGGCAGAGTCCCGTAGGGCGCACCGCCTCATGTGCATTGACCATAATGTGGTATTTCGCTGCCTTCTCAACGCAATAGAGGTAATGGTTGTTGAGCCACTGCGAATAGTGGGTCTCACCGTGGACGATATTGCCCACGTAACCCGATTTGACGGCAGGATAATCGTAGCGATTCATAAACTGGTACGCCGTATCCAGGAAACGCTCGTAGTTGCGGATAGAAGCCGATGTCTCGTGGTGCATAATCATCTTCACCTCCTTGGCTTGGGCATAGCGGTGAATCTCCTCCACATCAAAGTCGGGATAAGGCGTGATGAAATCGAACACATAGTCCTTGTCGTGTCCAAACCAGTCTTCCCAACCGATATTCCAACCTTCTACCAACACACCATCGAAACCATACTGCGCGGCGAAATCGATATAACGCTTCACATTCTCTGTGGTCGCACCGTGGCGTCCGTGGGGTGTTGTTTTCGTATAGTCGGTATCATCAAGGTGGATATTCGGCAAATCATTGGTATAACTCCAATCTTTCATACCATTGATCATCTCCCACCACACACCGACATATTTCATCGGCTTAATCCACGATGTGTCCTCTATCTTGCAAGGCTCGTTGAGGTTCAAAGTCATACGGTTTGCCAAAATCTGACGGGCGTCTTCTGCCACCTGAATGGTACGCCAAGGTGTATGACAGGGGGCTTGCATATGGCCTTTGTTGCCCTGCACATCGGGGGTGAGGTGAGAGGTGAAGACAAAGGTGGTATCGTTCAAATCCAAGTGCATACAAGGATAGTCCACCAAGGCTGCCTCGTGGATGGTCAGCCATATCGAATGGTTTTTGGCTTTCGATTGGGCGGGCTTGTCTATGCGCAACAACAAGGCAGTCTGTACGCCCGTGGGGGAGAATGAGGTCTGCGACAAGTTACCTATGCGCGAACGCTCGTTGATAGCACGAATCTCACTCAGTTTGGAACGGGTATATTCGTACTCCTGCGTGTCGTAATCGCCCGATATCCAGTACGCCGTAAGGTCGCCCACCATAGCAAACTCGGTCTTCTCCTCCTCTATGGTGAAATAGTTCAAGCCCATTAGCGGGAACTCGTAGCGGAATGCCATACCCTCGTCAAACAGACGAAAACGCAAGCGGATATACCGATTCTGCGGAGTCTGGCGGAGCGTGAATGCGTATTCGTTGTAGGCATTGTGTATGGTGCTTTCCTCGCCCCACACGGGCGACCAATCCTCGGCAAACTGCGTAGTATCCACTCCGTCCAGCACAAAATGATCCATCAGACCGCTACCGCCTTGGTAGGAGGCATTGGAGAAATTGTTGAAATCGATCTGTCCCTGCTCACCTTTGAGCAAGAGTCCGAGATGGGAGGGACGCACGAGCGTATCGCCATCCAATGCCAAACTGTATGTCGGCTTGCCGTCTGCTACCAGGAACGTGCCAACCAAGCGTCCGTTCGGCGAATACATCTGCTCTGCCATTATCCCGTTGAAACCGAGAAAAAGCAGCAATATAACAACTATCTTGTATTTCATATTTATATGTATTATCAGTATCTTAGTGTTCGATGATTAGCATATCCCAGTATTTCAGCGTGGGTACAGTGAAGGTGAGCGTGCCGTTTACCTGCTGGAAGGGTAATTCCACCAAGGCGCCGCCATGGTAATCGGGCGATGCGCAGTACACATGTTTCACGGCTTGGCTGACAGACAACACCAAAGGTAGTTCCTTTGTCGTGCGCGGTGCGGGCATCGTCCCCTCCATATCACGCCAAGACAAGGAGTTGGCATTCAGGAAATTGAGCAAATGGACGATATACCGATTGTCCTGCTGCTTGGTGTAGGTAGTAATCTTGTTCATCTTGGGTGGCCACGCCGTGATGCCCACTTTCTTCTCGCTGCCCACACTTACCGTCAAGGCTTTCTCTTCACCTCCACCGCGCAACAGATTCTCATACGCCGTCATGAAATCGTAGTAGCGTATGATTTGCTCGCGCAAGGCATCGGACATATACACACCCGTATAGGGGAAATACTCACGGCACAGCATATGGTCGCCCAACTCCAAGTGGCTGCCGCCCAAGGCAAACATTACCGCATCCGTCAGCAAAACACCGGGGATATTGAACGCACAGTTGTCCATCTTGTAGTTCATATACGCCGCAAAAACAGTTTTTACCTTTCCTGCCGAATACACATCGTTCGCGCGTATTATATTCCGCAAATCGCTGAATTTGTCCTCCCCTTCCCAACACTCATTGTAGGCAAAATCCATATGGTTGGTTTGTAGTATTGCCTGTGAACAATAACTACCCACAGCATTCATAATCAAGCGTTTGTCTGGATGACGCTGCTTCATCGCCGTGATGAACGATGCAAAGCCCTTGCCAAAATCTATCTGCTGACCTTGGTAGGTATAGCGGTCACCACGCCAACCCAATTGGTCTATCTGGAAACCATCGAAATCAAAATGGCTATACACCTCCTCGTTTCGATCCGCAAGGTAGTGTTGCCAGTCCGCATTGGTGGGATCCATCAAGTAGATATCCGATTTCCACGAATCAGGCAAGTCGTGCCAGTCCTTGCGGCTATGCTCCCCATCATGGAACAAATACCACTCCTCCTTCACACCGTCCGACTGCGCGTCAGACAGCGCACCATAGCAAAGATTGTAGAAGATAGACTGCATACCATAGGCGTGCTGAGCCGCAATATAGTCCCTCACCACCTTCGTTTGGACTTGCCGATTGGCGATGTCGGTGTAGGTGCTCATCAACGACCCATTCGACAAAGGCGCGGGGTAGTGGTGCTTATAGTGCCAATCCTGGAACTGCACACCGTTGATATGGCAGCGATTCAAAAATGCCATCTCCTCGGCAATGACCTGCTCCGTCTTGGTGTTGTCAAACGTGGCAACAAATCCATAGCGAGGATACAATTTCCAATCGGACGATACATCCACACCGATAGTACCCACAATTTGTTGTGTCCCATCTTCCTTTTTGCGATATATCTCTACCAGATAGCCCTTACCGTCCTCCGAAGGCGTCGTCCATGTCCACTCCGCTGCGGTAAGCGGCTCATCGCCTACTACGGTTGAACCGCAACGGTAACGCACGTGGGTATTGGAAGTCACTGTGCCATTCGATTGGAAACGGACAGTAGCACCAGGGGCATAAATGGCTTTGTCGGTGGAGATTTCCCAAGTCAAATCCGAAGTAATCTTGGTGACCGTCGTTACCGAGCCTTGCCCTCCCAAATCATCGTCCGTTTTCTTGCAGGACATAAGGCAGGTAGCCAAGCCTATTAAAACGAATATACGATACATAACGAGTCTCATTGTTTAGTAATGGTAATAGTCTCTTTCAATGTGTGGAGGGTGATAGCATATGTACCTGCCTCACTGATATTCCACTTGTTATCCAAATCCTTTGCATTCACATCAAGGTACTGCGCCAGACTCTGCTCATCGCTTTTGTTTACAAACACCGTATATTCCTCTGCTCCTGTCGGCACTTTGCCGTTCTCCGCAGCCATAAACCAGCCGCCATTCCAGTCGTCCTGCTTGTCTGTGGAGAACTTCAACTCGCCAGCGTTCAGTTCTCCCGTCCACGTGAATACAAACGCATCGACGGCACTTTGGGTCATAGGTATTGCATTGCTCAAATCCCAACCGCTTGGCGATGCCGCACCGACTAAATACACCATCTCAAACGGTTCGAAAGGTCGCATCAGCATCCGTTCCTGCCCCTCGCGGATGTCCACGCAGATTTTGTAGGCCTTATCCTTCTCATCGTCTTTGAGTTTCCACTTGTTGTCAGGGTCGAAGCCAGAAACAAAGACCATAGAGGTCTGGGTATAGGGTGCATCGGGAGAGGTCGCCTTATAGTTGTTCTCCCAAGACCCAGCGGTCGTGCCAAACTTAAACTCGCCACCCTTCTCGAAATAGTGTCCATAGCGGAACAGGAAAGGATCTATCGGGTCTTGCGTCATTTCCCAGAAATTCCAGTCTGACTCATTGCCGATAAAATACAGATGATTATGGGCAGGTTTTGCACCCTCGGATTTCACGATAGACATCGTCAGACCTAATAAGTCGGCTTTCACAATATAAAATCCCGCCTCGCTGATAGCCCATTTCTCGTCGGGTTCGCTATCCGTGGTACGCAGCACCAATGCGCCATCGCCTGCGTTGTTATAGGATGGCAGCAAAGAGGTATTGCTTACAAGGAACTTATATTCGCCCGCATTTAAGTTGCCCTGCCATGTGAACTGCCCATTGGAAGTGCGGTTCATAGGCGTAGCCTGTGCCATATCCCAACCGCCTACTGTGGCATCTCCATAGAGGTAGAGCGTTGTGGTAACGGGGGTGTAGAGCGATACGGAGAAGAATACTTCCGCCATCTGTTCGTCAAAATCTTCCCCATATGCCGTCACACGTGCTTTCATATCCACCGTCTTTGCCGTTTGCTCGGACTGTGCTATTTGTGCTATCAGTCGATTGGTTTCCTCCACAGTCAGTTTGTACTGGTAACGCTGGGTCTCCCCATTGAATGCCAAATAGCCGTCTTCATATTCTGACGCTTGCAATGCCAACTCCAAACGGTAATAGATACGATTTCCAGTGCCTGCATTGCTGCCCGTCGTCCAATTCAGCATCAAGCCGTCCGATGCGTGTGCCGCCTCTTCCAAGACCAACATATCCTCTCCTGCAAGCGTGATGGCCAAGGCGGTGCTACCCTTGTCCAACTCTCTAAGGTCTTCTCTACATGCTGTCAGGCAAACCGAAAACAGCATGAGTCCTACATATAACAATTTTTTCATAATATTCACTTTAAGCATAAATTAGTATCCTGGGTTCTGGTCCATCAGTTTGTTGGCATCACGCTCTGTCTGCGGAATAGGGAACAGCAAGCGGTCTCTCGTGGCGTTGGTCTTGCCAATGGAATGCAGGAACTTGACCGCATACTCACCATTGTCGATACGAATCATATCAAACCAACGGTGCCCCTCAAACGCCAACTCTATGCGACGCTCATGGATAATCTTCTCACGCATGCTCGCTTGGTCTAAATTGCTCACACTGGGCAGACCCGCGCGCTGACGCACGATATTGAGCGGCGCACACGCCTCTCCTGTCCTGCCCAACTCGTTGAGTGCCTCGGCTTTTTTGAGCAAGACATCGGCATAACGGTACACAACGAAATTCGCAGGGTTGGTATTATACTCGGGCGCAACATCCTTGGTAACCAAGAACTTGCGGACATTGAAGCCCGTATTGGAATACCCTCCCTTGTAGGTCTTGCCATCGAACGAAGGGCAGCCTTCGTACAACACGGTGATATCCTTGCGCAAATCACCCTCTTCATATTGGCTCACAAACTCAGCCGTAGGCTGATTCCAGCCATACGCACCTGCCACGAAATCGGAGTTGCGCGGTCCCATAAATGCCGACAGCCAATTGGACTGGGGATTATTTCCCCAGAAGTCATACTCCGTATTACCACTAAACTGTACCTCGAAGATGGATTCCTCCGCATTGTGTTTGAGGGGATTGAAGTTGTCTTCATACTTGCAGGTAGTGAGGTCGTAGCCCATATCCGCCACGGCATTGCAGAGGTTGATTACTTCCTCATAGTAGCCCTCGGCAGGTTCCAAGTCCTTGTTCGCCGTGGGGGCTAAGGTGAGATATACATCTGCCAACATCGTATAGCAGGCATCTTGCGTGGCACGACCTAAATCGTCCGTAGCATACTCCTGTTTCTGGGGTAGCAACTCCGCCGCTACTTTGAGGTCTTTGATAATCTGGGCATAGACCTCCTCCTTGGTGTTGCGCGCTATATCCGTACTCGTACCAGGCTCGTAAGGCACCAAGCGTAAAGGTACACCGCCATACAGGCGCACAAGGATATAGTAGTAGTGCGCACGCAGGAAGAGTGCCTCGCCCAAAGAGCGGTCACGTATCGCTTCGCTCAGTCCCGTAGCATTCTCCATACTCTGGATGAGGATATTGCATTGTCCTATGCCCACCCAAGGCGAACGCCACATATACAGCGCCATACCATTGTCCGACTGGGTAACAAAATTGGATGCCTGCACCGTCTCCAAACCATCGGAGCCGCCTCCTGCACCCACCAAGGAGTTGCCTGCCACAATATCCAACGTCCAAATACGCTGGTTGTACATATTGGAAGATTGCAGCGTTCGATAGCAGGCATTCGTCATTGCCACCGCTACCTCGTCCGTAATCTCCGTATTCGGATCCACTTTATCATACGGATGACGCTCCAAGAAATCACATCCTCCTAAACATCCCAAAAGAAGCACAAGCCCTATATATAAACTCTTTTTCATAGTAGTGATTGCTGTAATTGTTACTTAAAATGTAATGTTTAACGAGAAATTATACGTACGCGCCAATGGGTAACGATTGAGGTCAATACCGTTCTGCGCCACCTCAGGATCGAAACCTGAATACTTGGTAGCCGTGGCGACATTCTCGCAAGAGAATGCCAGACGGATATTTTCCATAGACGCCTTGCGCATCCATTGCGCAGGAAAGTTGTACGCCAAAGTGATGTTTTTCAGACGCAGGTACGAACCGTCCTCCACGTATCTATCACTCACACGGGTATTTTGGTTGGGATCACCATACACCGCACGGGGTATCAAATTAGATGTACCCTCTCCTGTCCAACGGTACAGCACCTTGTCCGTCTGGTTGTAGGCAGCCGACATACCCGTCAAGTCCATATCGTTCGCATTGAATATATCATTGCCTGCGACACCCTGCAAGAAAATACTCAACTCCAGCCCTTTCCAACGGAAAGTATTGCCCATTGAGAATAACCATGTGGGATTCGGATTGCCTATCACGGTACGGTCATCGTCGTTGATGACACCGTCGTTGTTCAAATCGCGGAAGCGTATATCACCAGGTTGCGCACCTGGCTGCACAGCATGTGCCTCCACGTCATCCTGCGTCTGGAACAAGCCGTCCGTCACATAGCCATAGAAGCAGTTGATAGGCAGACCGTTTGCCAAAATCGTTACATAGGAATTGTTAATCTGGTTGATGTAATGCGGTACATTGGAATTCAAATCCACAATCCTGTTTCTATTGTAGGTAACATATACCGAAGTCTCCCACTGCACGGGGGTGTTCTTCAAGTTGATGGTATTGAGCGTTATCTCAAAACCCTTGTTGCTCACCCTGCCCGCATTGGTATAGGTATCGAAGGTATCCTCAAAGCCCGATGTGATAGGCACGCTCGCCTTGACCAACATATCCGTTGTATTCTTCCAGTACCAATCGAAACTCAACATCAGGCGATTGTATGCCATAGCGATGTCGAAACCAAGATTGGTCTGCTGTACGCTCTCCCAGTGGATGTCTGGATTTGCCAATGTCTGGCTTACTAAGGCAGAAAACTCCTTCACGCCCGTTGGACCTACCACGCCAAACGGATAGACCGAGGTGTTATACTGTGCCAAATAGCCGTAGTTCCCCACAGATGCCTGACTACCTGTGATACCGTATCCCGCACGGAGTTTCAGGTCGTTCACCACATCATTTTCCGTGAACCACGACTCTTTGCTCATACGCCATGCCACTGCTCCAGAGGGGAACACACCCCAGCGATGCTTTGCGCCAAAACGGCTCGAACCGTCGCCACGTACCGTAGCCGTAACCATATAACGGTCATCGTAGTTGTAATTGATGCGACCCATAAACGACATCAACGCCCACTCTGAAGTGGTACCACCGATAGCCTCCATCTTCTCGCCGTTGTCGAACTGGTTCACTTGGTCGAACTGGAACACGTTTTTCGTTACATTCGTGTAACTGTAATTGTTCCACTGCATAGACATACCCGCCATGATATTGAGGTGGTGCTTCTGTTTGAACGACTGGTTATAGGTAAAATAGTTGTCCCACAAATACGTGAACGATTTGTTGTTCGACTGGAACTTGCTTGACTCCTCTACGGGCGAGGGCTTCCAGTCGTACGCAGGCGTGTAACTATCCACAAACCAGAACTTGGCATCGTAGCCAAACATCGTCTTGAAACTCAGATAGGGACAGAAGATAAATTCGGCTGCCAAGTTGGTCAGCAGGTTGTACCCCTTGGTTGCCGACTTGTTGGTATTCATCACCCCTATCGGGTTGCGCACCGAGCCATACCACTCTGCATTGCCTTCGGGACCTGTCCATTTTCCGTCCTCGTCCTGGATAGCGAACGTAGGCAAGGCGTGCATCGCATCGCCTATGCTGTAACTACCCGCCTGCTTCACATCTGCCGAGAACATCAAAGAATGGGTAAACTTCAACCATTTGCGAGGCTGTGCATCGCTGTTCTCTTGGAGCGTGAAGCGCTGGTAATCCGTAGTCTTGACGATTCCGCTTTGGTTTTGATAGCCCACCGAAACATAGTAGTGTGCCTTATCGTTTCCGCCTGAGTAGTTCAACGTGTAGTTCTGCAAAAGACCCATACGCAACATCTCATCTAACCAATTCGTATTGGTAGTGAGTTCTTCAGGAAACATCCAATCGGGATTTTGCGGATGACCTACCGCTGCCATCATATCGTTGTTGAGCGCAGCATACTGCTGTGCGTTGAGCAAGGTAGGTACATTCATAGAAGTCTGCATACCCACCCCTGCGTAGAGGCTCACTTTTCCTTTGCCTTCCGCACCGCGTTTGGTGGTAATCATCACCACGCCATTTGCACCGCGCGAACCATATATCGCCGTAGCGGACGCATCTTTGAGCACGTCCAAACGCTCCACGTCGTTCATATTGACGGCACCAAGACCCAAATCGGTGGGGATACCGTCTATCACGACAAGCGGGTCGCAGTTGTTAATAGAGCCTAAGCCACGAATCTTAATTGAGACATTGTCTCCTGGTGCACCTGCGTCCAAAATCTGCACACCAGATACTTTACCCTGCAATGCCTGACCGATGTTCGCCACAGGGGCTTCCATATCTTTCTTGCCGATGGAACCGACTGAACCGGTGAGATCCGCCTTGCGCATCGTACCATATCCTACTACCACCACTTCTTCCAGCAGTTCGGTGTCTTCTTGGAGTACAATACGCACTTGTGTTTGCCCATTCAGGGCATAGGCCTTTGTTTTATAGCCTACGTAACTGATTTCGAGTACACTGTTCGGTTCACACGATAGAACGAAATTACCATCGAAATCGGTAATGGTACCCGTGGACGTATTTTGGACTTTTACGTTTGCGCCTATCACGGGTTCTCCTTGCGGGTCGAACACGACCCCATTGACATCCACTTGTGCCATTGCCCACAAAGGTAGGAGCAACAGCACAAGAGACATCCTGATTCTGCATAGTGCATTCATGGATGGTTGAAATTTAATAGGATTATAATTGTATGCCTAATACGTTGTATGCTTTATCAGCACTGATAATCAGCAATTGACCATCGCGGATCTCCTTGCGCGCGTTGGTGCAATCGTCCTTCGTTGCTGATAGCGCTGTAGGTGCAGGTTTGCGGATGGTAAGCGACATAGTTGCGGCATCAACCGTGATGACATATTCGCCCATGAGCGTGTTGTTCCATTTCTTATCATCCGTACCTTCTGTCAGCGTGAATACACCCTCTGCCTCAATCTTGTCTCCGTTTGCGACAGGACCATATAATTTTGCCCCAAAGTCGTGTTTCAACATAAACTTCATCTCCCCTGCTTTCAACGTAATGGTATCCTCGTATTTACCGCTATTGAAAGCCGTTTCATGCATAGCAAATCCGTCTAAACTCCATCCCCATTCAAACGCTTCTCCAGTAGGATAAATGGTTACAGGATATGTAGGTTGCACCGTAGGAGTCAAACCTGTACCATCTGCCACGGTAATCGTCTGGGTGGCAAGATCAATATCAATCTTATAGGTGCCTGCCTCCACATTATACGCATTGTCCGGGGCATCATAATCAGCACGGTATGTAAGCGAACCTGTTGCCAATGTCTCTCCTTTGGTAGCAGGGCCGTACGATGGTACCCAATCATAATCTGCTAAAAACTTCAATTCGCCCTTATTCAATGCACCTACATAGGTATAAACACCATCTTCGATGGTTTCCATATAGGTTTCACCGATGTTCCAACCTGTGGCAACGGCACCACCCACCATAGACAAACGGGCTGGATACTCGCGTGCATTTAGCATCGTAAAGCACAAACACATAGCACTCAGAAATAGAAAACTTTTTTTCATGACTGTATAAATTTAAGATTAGATAATTTTGAAAACATTGCAAAGGTACAACTATTCTCTTACTTTCACAATCACAAGGAGCGATTTAGGACACTATTTCAAGGACTATTCTACTTGTTATCAGCGGTTTAATAGTCAAAAAGCGCATATCTATCGGGAGCGGTTTTAGGACTATAAAATATCTTGTTAATTTGTATATATAAAAAAATTATCGTACCTTTGTGCGCTGTAAATATCAATCAAAGGGAATTTAGTGTCCCTCGATACCATGCAAATCCTATCATAATACCTTTTATCTATCCACGCCATGATTAGTCTCTTGATTTCTATCCTATGCCAGTTGGACACCGCCGTTATCAATAGGAAACACTACATCGCTGAACGGGAAGACCGTATAGCAACCATCACCAACTACTATACCATCACAGAGGGCAAAAGGCAATACGAATTTGCCCAAGAACTGTGGCAAGAATACCACGGTTTCAACAACGATTCGGCGCTATACTATGCGGAGGTTGCACGGCAATTAGCCTCTACACCAGCGGAAACACAAGCAGCCATCATTCATATAGCCAACTGCGTGGCAGTAGGGGGAAACTACACAGAGGCATTAGATATGCTACTGCCTTTGCACGACAGTCTGCAAGAGGATATAGCCAATGAATACTACAAGACATTGAACCTGACATACATATGGCAGGCTGAATTTTCCACCACAGAAGAGGGTAAACAAGAGGCAAGAAAACACATCATACCGCTACGTAAACTAAGCCTTGAAACCGAGAAAGACAGCATCTGGCGCGCACAGGAAACCGCCCTTATCTGGATTGACGACCATCCCGATAAGGCACGGGATATATTACTGCCCATATTCTCACAATTAGACAGCAATTCAGACTATGTGCGCTATCTTGCCAACACCCTCGGCTCTTGCTATCAGCGGCTATATTGGCAAAACCACAGCCCCCAAATGCAAGATTCCGCATTGCTATACTACGCGACTTCTGCCCTTAGCGACATGAAACACGGTGTGATGGAACATGCCTCACTACGGGAAGTAGCCCTCCTGCTGTTCCAGCGCGGAGACATAGAACGGGCATATCGCTATATGAACTGCTGCATACAAGATGCACAACAAAGTCAAGCCCGCCTACGCACCGTAGAAATGGCAGGCGATATGCCCCTAATCATCGAAAGTTACCATCAACGCATTCAAGAACAACAACGTAACCAACAAATACTTACCTACTCTGTACTTGCCGCCACTATTTTCTTGGCAGTCATTCTGCTGGTTGTAATTGTGTTGCTGCGTCGCTGGCAACGCCTCAACACAATCTTGGACAAACGAAACAAACAGTTGCACCAACTCAATACACAACTCGCCCATCTCAATGCAGAACTGACCGATTCCAACCGCATTCGGGATGCCTATATCACGCAGTATATGACGGAATGCTCCGATATCATTGAGGCTATGACACAGCACTACAAAGGCTTACGACGCATTGCTTTGTCAGACAATCCCAAACAGTTGTTTCGATTGGTGCAATCCAACGAAATCATCGAACGCACCCTACGGGAATTTTACCTACACTTCGACGAAACATTCCTATCACTTTTCCCCGATTTCATCGAGGATTTCAACCATATACTTCCCGAAGAAGAACGGTTTGTCGTCCCCTCTACTGCCGACTCCCAACAGCCGCAGCATCTCAATACCGAACTGCGCGTGTATGCCCTTGTACGCTTGGGAATCACGCGCTCCGAAGACATAGCCCGTTTTCTACGCATCTCCGTCAAGACGGTATATAACTACCGCACCCACATACGTAACTCGGCAATTCGGCAATTGGAAAACCATCACGGCAGAGATAAAGCATAAATAATGTTAAAATAATGAGCATGTCATTTAGAAGCACTTACTGCCTCTTTCATAGTGAAATTGCAAGGAAAAATGGCGTGGAACAATGCGCTACTAAACCCCGACCTGACCGCGAGGTGACCGCTACCTGACCGCTCGTGGAACATTGAGGACATCGGGAAGAATACGGGGAACTGAGGAGGAGTTTTGCCATGAGAACTGGGGGGACTATGGGAACTTAGAAAACAAATCGGGAATTTATATTTTTTCACAATACCCATTAGGAAGAAATAGATTGTTGGCTGCCAAGCACCTATTTTGGAATAGGCGAGATTGGCTTGAAATACATAAACCGAGGCTAACTAATGTGCAGTCAGTCTCGGTTATCATATATTGCTTTGCAAATGCAGACGATAAGGTGTAGAAATGCGGGTTAGCGCGTAACGGACATAAGTCCGAGCCTTTGCAGCCATGTTTCACAGCCTTTCACCAAGTCGTTATAGGTGGTCTCGAAATCGCCTGTGTACCAAGGATCGGCTACGTCTCTATCCAGCAAACGATGTATCTTGGGTTGCTCTCGCTGGGCATCGGCTACAAACAAGTCCTCGCCTATCACACGACGGAGATTGCGGATATTATAGTTCTCCATACAGAGGATATAATCGAAGGCATCGTAATCTGCGGGGGTAATCTGTCTTGCGGCGTGGCGTGTGAAAGAAATACCGTGCCGATGGAGGCATTGCTTGGCAGCGGGGTATATATCGTTTCCGATCTCCTCGCGCGAAGTGGCGCATGAATCGACCTGTACGGTATCCGACAGCCCTGCTTCCTTCACGATATGGCGCATCAGCATCTCCGCCATCACGCTACGGCATATATTGCCATGGCATACAAAGAGCAGTCGCATACTTACAAAGCGTTTTGCAAACGGTATAAATCGGCTTTCTCTATTCGCTCCTGCGCATATGCCTTCGACACCTCAAACTGTTGGGTAGCCGTCTGCTCGGGCAAAGCATACATCACGTCTATCATCACGGTTTCCATCAGACCGCGCAGACCACGCGCACCTAACTTGTACCCCAATGCCTTATCCACGATATAGTCCAACATATCGGGGGCAAAAGTAAGCGTCACACCATCCATCGCCAACAGTTTCTCATACTGCTTGGTCAGGGCATTCTTCGGCTCGGTCAGGATATTGCGCAATGCAGCCTTGTCCAAAGGCTTCAAATACGTCAATATCGGCAGACGCCCGATAATCTCGGGTATCAGTCCGAACGATTTTAGATCCTGCGGGGCGATATATTGCAGCAAGTCTTTCTTATCCACCTTCTGCGCTTGCTGCTGTGCATCGAAGCCCACCACATGCGTATTCATACGCAGGGCGATCTTTCGCTCAATACCATCAAAAGCACCGCCGCAGATAAACAGGATATTCTTGGTATTCACATGGATAAACTCCATCTCCGGGTGTTTTCTGCCCCCTTGGGGAGGTACGCTCACCACAGCGCCCTCTAACAACTTCAACAGACCTTGTTGCACACCCTCGCCCGATACATCGCGCGTGAGACTGGGATTCTCGCTCTTGCGGGCAATCTTGTCGATTTCATCGATAAAAACAATGCCTCGTTCCGCCTTTCCCAAGTCATAGTCTGCGTCTTGCAACAGGCGCACCAAAAGTGACTCCACATCTTCGCCCACATATCCTGCCTCCGTCAATGCCGTAGCATCCACGATGGCAA
>X363_Desmarests_Spiny_Pocket_Mouse__coassemble_269_pt1 | contig 37479 bp, 28 predicted proteins | sample X363_Desmarests_Spiny_Pocket_Mouse__metabat2_low_PE_030 | metagenome-assembled genome bin X363_Desmarests_Spiny_Pocket_Mouse
GATCCATCGTCACGTTGCCCGCCTCGATGCTCTGGATGATGTCGTCCTCTTTGCCTTTGTAGGCTAATTTCAGGTTCTGCTGGTCAAACGAGAAAGACGCCTCCGTGTTGTACGACATGTTGAAATTCAACTTGTCGCCCACTTTGCCGTTCACGCTCACCTGTATTTTCTCGTCGAAATCGAAGATGTTGTTGTTGCGCGAACGCTCTGTGAGGGAGGGATTTTCGATGTATTGGTGCTTGAAGCCGAACAGCAGTTCCGCGCTTCCCTGCATTTTGAGTTGTACACCACCTGGTCCGAATACCTTGTCTGCGGGACCGATGTTGAATTTCATATCCGTGATGTCAAACTTCTTCTCGTTGTTATGCTCCACCTCACCGATTTTCTCTTGCCAGTATCGGTGCATCTGCTGTTGTTCGGTGTAGTCGTTATACTCCGCCGCGGTCATCAGATACGGTGTGGCAATATCCACATCGCCTATCTTGGTGTGAATCACGTAGTATCCCGTTGTCGGTTGGTACTCCACCTCGGTCTGCACGTTCTGTGGGGTCTGCACGTCCATACTGCTCTTCGGTGCAGACAGTTCCTCGTAGGTGTCTGCGCCTAATTGCTGCACCTGAACGGGTGCCCATATGGATGAGTCGTTGGGTTGAAACAGCAGCGAGTCGCTTTGCTGGGTGGATACGCTACCTTCTTCGTCCTCGGCTGTGGCAGGGCGGGTAGTGTCGCCCGTCTGGGCTGCATTGGCTGCGGCTTTCTCCGCCGCTTCTTTTTCAGCGGCTTCCCGTGCGGCTTCTGCCGCCATGCGTCTGTCGTTGCGCAGACTGGGTACGAGTGGCGTACGGTTTTGCCCCACTGCCCCCAACGCAAAAAACAGACAGATGATATATAGCAGTTTTTTTTTCTTCAACGTAGTGAACTTAAAGCGTGATGCGAATCCCTTTTAGCCTCCCCTGTTTTGATAAGCGGTGTATCTGACAAACGATACGTATGATATGGCAACCATTCCAAAACGGACATACCCATATCCAGCCTGCAAAGTTACTACTTTTTTTCGATATACGCAAATATAACCCCCACTTTCGCATATTTTCCTCGCCGCATAATCTATGGTATAGAGTCCGATAACAAATGCTGTGTCGTCTGTTGTCGCCTGCTATGCGGTAGGATGGATAGCAACTGTCCAAGCGAGTAGCGCGGAAATGAGGGAAAATGGATTTTAACAAAGATTATCAAAACTGCCTTTGTACTGTCTTTTCCGTGTCGATTGACTGTCTTTACTGTAACATAGCCGCAACATAGCCGCAACATAGCCGCAACATAAGCGTAACATAAAGCCGTCAAAAAGCGGTCATAAATCTGTTTCCGAGCCGTCCTTATTGCTATATTTCTTTGATAAATGTTAAATTATGCGAATGCGTTATGCACGGATGCAGATGCCATATTTACGAATAGGTGTTGCCATATACCACAAGAGACCGCCTAACGTGTAGGCAGTCTCTTGCGAATTTGTTGGGATAGATGCTTATTGCACCTTGTACCCTTGCAGGGTGAATACTTCTTCGCCGCGGAGGATATAGATTTGTCCGTTGCGCAGTACTTTGCGTACGGTTATGCCCGCTTTATCTGCTTGCTGATTGCGTATGCCTGTGGTGGCGGCAGGGTGGATGGTGATGACAAACGATACAGGTTCTGCGGCGTTATAGTTCTGATAGCCCTCTTCGTCTATGCCGTCTTGCTGTGCGGTAATGGTAAGGCTACCTGCTGCCATAGCGGTCAGGATGTTACCGTCAAGGAGAGCGAAGTCATCCGTTGAGAGTTCGTAATACACCTCGTATCCGCTGCTTGCCACGGCATCCAATACAAGGGTTTCGCCCACAGAAAGCATAGTCTTGTCAAGTTCCCATGTGATAGTCTGTTGTGCAGGAACGATTTTGACATACACGACACAGGTGTCATTTTCGAACACATCGGCTGCGTCTGGAATGAAGATGACCTTCTGCCAATATTCGCCTACCGACTGTTGGAAATCTGGCTCTTGCCATTCGAAATGCCCTTCGCAAGTGGCTTCGCCCCCTTCCAATACGGCTTCGCGCAAGGGTTGTCCATACACTAAGTCTGCTGCCACCGTGGGGTCTGTGAGGATTTCGGCTTGTGCACGCCCGATGTGTAGGGTACGTTCCGCGAATGCGGCATTGTACAAATCGGTGCTTTCTGCTTCTGCGCTCACCACGATGTCGCCGCTTGTGTGGAAATACAGTTTGTTTCCTTCTATCACGGCAATGTTTTCGTCGCTCACGGAGTAGTGTACACTCGTCTGTGCGCTTGCGGTCAGGTAAATCGTATCATTCACGCGGATGTTGTCCAGCACGTCGTTCCATACAATCGTTTGCTCGGCAGGTACGACCACCACTTCCACCGTACTCTCCACGCGGCTGTACCAGTTCTCGTTGGTCGGGATAAATACCACAGGTGCTGCGTATATACCAGGCACATATTCCGTTCCTTCTGCTACTAACCACGCCCATGCGCCTTCCACGTTGGCTTCGCCCCCTGTGAGCATATCGCTGCGGAGGGTAGTGCCGTATGCTATGCTTTCTGCTATGGTCGGCATGCTGATTATCTCGGGAGCAGTCAGCGCAATCTCAATCTCTTTGCTGAGCGTGGTGGTTTCGTATTTCTCGTCCTCTGCGGCGTATGCCGTGATGGTCACGGAGCCCGCGCGAACAATCACCAAGCGGTTGTCCGTATCCACATAGGCGATGCGCTCGTCTGACGTGCCATAAGAAATGGTCGTCTGTGCGCTTGCGTCAAGGGTGATTGCATCCGTGGTGGAGATATGGCTCAGGTCAGCATCCCATACGATGGATTGCGTGTTGCGCTGGGTGTGGATGGTTACTGGGATGGCGATGGACAAGCCCGTCTTCTCATCGGCTATCGTGATGATGTCTTCTATTGTGCCTACTGCGGTGGGGATAGCGGTGTAGGCAATGACCTTCTCGCCATATTCGCCGCATATGTTTTCAAGGCTCTCCTGGGAGAGTGTAATAGCATTGGAATTATGCGTGATAGGCAGGTCGTCAGGCAGGTTGCTGTACTGCACCTGGATAGTCCCTTGTATCTTGTCCCCGATGATGGACTGCTCAACGACAATCGCAGGTGTGGTGGTCTCTATATAGCGTGCCATGGTTACTGATACGTCCTTGATATGCTTGTAACCCGTAGCACCTGTTTCTGTATAGAATTTCACTTGGGTGGTATTGCGGGGTACGTCAATGGAGTAGGTCTGCCAGTTATCTTTGGGAACACTTTGGTCAAACACTTTGTGCCAGTTGCCGTCGTAGTAGATATCTGCTTTTAGATTGCCAGCAGAGAATCCCGCCAAGGCAGCGCGGTTTGCGGTGAAGGTCAGTTGCTCGGCGGGACCTGTGATGGCATAAGTCGTTGATGATATGGTGTTCAGCGTGCGTTCTGCGGCGTCGTCTAATACATACGCATCGCAGAGAGCAGAGGCAGCACGTACACGCACGGGCATGCTGACGGTAGCACCCTCGTATTCCGCATCGTCAGGCGCCGTTGCCGTAAGGGTGGTCTCGCCTTCGCCCACAATGGTCAGCATACGGGTTGCGTTATCCACCGTTACCACTTGCTCGTTGCCGCTCGTGTAGGTCAGCAAGGCAGTGCGAGTAGGATCTTCGGTGTATGTCTCGTTCTCACCGTCCGTGCTAAGGATACGCACCACCGCCGTGAGTGCCACAGGCTCGCCGCCCACTTTCAGGCGCGAGAGGTTGTCTGTCCAAAGGATATTCTGCACCTTCTTTGCTGTCACAGTGATGTCCTTGCTGGCGCTTACGCTGTTCCACTCGTTGTCATCGCCTGCCTGTGTAGCAGTCAGCACGGCGCTACCTTCGGCAACCGCCTTAAAGCCTGCACCGCCGTCCGTGATGGCTAATACCGCCTCGTTGGAGGAAGAGTAACTTACTGCCAAGCCGCTGGTGGCGGTGGCTGCGTCAAGCACCTCTGTGCCGATTGGAAGTACGATTTGGGCATCGTTGTATTTTTCTGCCCAGACGATACTTTGGTCTTTCTTTTCGGTCGTGCCGCGTAGCGCAATGTCGTACGACCATGTGCCGTTCGACACCGTAATCGTTGCGGTGTGCGTACCTGCAACGTTGTGCTTATACTGCGCTTCTATGGTGATAGTGCCATAGCCGCCTATGGTAGTAGGAAGCCCTGTGGTCGTTACCTCAAACTGTGCCGCATCATCGCCTGTCAGCGACACCTGCACGCCTTCCACATCGCTCCAATCCAAGGTCGTTGTCTGTACCCCGTTGGCAGCATAGCTTTTGGCTGTGCCAAAGTCCAGCGTTGCCGCGCCTGGCGCATGCAGATACACCGCCTGTGTCAACTGCACATTGCTGATGGTTCTTTTGAGCGTACCATTCTTTATGAATACCAATTCCTTTACGATTTTTCCGTTGAACGAATAGGATTGGTTCTTGTCCGTTTTGTTGCTGATTATGGTTTCTTCTGTCCCGTCCAGATATATGGCTTTAACGTCAATACCTCCTATTGATGCCGTTTGCCTTGACAGTTGAAATGTCAGTTGGTCTGCGGGGCGTGGTGTGGAGATGGTAAATGTCTTGGAACTACTCCCAGTTCCTGCATTATACGACCCTCCGTCTTGCAGAATCGTGCTTGCAGCATACGCACTGTGTGCGCAGACGCAAAGTAGCAGGGTCAGCAGTACAGTAAATAACTTTCTCATACGTAGAATGTGTTAGTTAGTAATCGTGTTTGGATGTTGGTGCAAATTGCCTATTTTTAAGATTATGCAAAGAAATAGGCACTACTTGTAATCAAAATCGGTTGCAAAATTACGATAATTCTTTCATACGTGCAAGTTTGCCCGTGCTTTTCATAATAGGCGGCAATTGTTTTGTAACAATTGGTACTAATCTACGCAAAAAAGAAACGGACTCCCTGTGCAGGAAATCCGTTTCTTGGTATATAGGTCGCAGCCGATTATTTCTTGTCTGCTTCCATCTGTGCTTTGAGGTTAGCCAATGCTTTCTTATCTATGTGCAGTGTTTGCGTCTCTGCAAGAAAAAGGAGAAATTCGTCAATTGTGTAAGGACGTATGGCCTTTCCACTATCGTATTTAACAAATTTGATTTGGCGGATTGAATCCGAATAAATCGTAGGAGCAACAAAGATAGCCTGTGCTTGTGGATTGGTCTTTTCTTGAAAGTCGGATAGGTGTCGCTCAATAGGCCATATTTCCATCATGGTCTGTGTGCGACCTTCTGCCATAGTAACCTCAACGAGTGTGCTGTTTGTTTGCTCGTAGCACTCTATATCTCCCCCTCCTCCGATTGCAGTAGAGGTGGGTAAACCTGTATCATCACAGGCATAGTTTGGTATTACTCTAACATTAGGCAATTTAGATTTGATACTTAAAGCGGTAAGAAACTCCAAGCGGACGGGTGCAGTTAATAACTTGAGTACATCATCTTTGCTGTTGGTGCGCTTTGAAAGGTTAAGCATTTCTTGTTGTATTACTTCCCAAGAGTACGTATTTACCCAATTTTGCAAAAGTTGTTCCGATTGATTGGCACTTATAGGCTTTGCTTCAACAGCAAATAAGTGCGCATCGATTTCAGCCATATAATCAAAGTACTCACGTTCATCTGTATAGGTTTGGTAATTGGTATAATGCGTGAGGATATAGTTGATTTTGTCTTCTTCGTTATGGTTTATATCAAGAAATCGTCCTGCGCCGCGAAGAGAGAATAAGCCTGTTATACGCATTTTACGAATAAACTCATCAGGGTACTCTACCATAATGGAATACGGCTTAAACTTTTTGAAATTTTCCATTATTTCATTGGTACAGATGTCGCATATCGTTTCATCGCTTGGGGTGTAGCCAAAGTCGTTACGGAGTTTGACAATGCGTTCATATAGTGCTTGGGCATTGTTGTTTTTCCAGAAAATGAGCAGTGGTAACTCTCGTCGTGATATGCCTTTCGTTTCTCCGTTGTGGGTGCGATATTCGGGATTGGCATTCAGTAGTTGAATGACTTGTGCAAGCAGTATAAGCGGTATATTGTCGTTCAGTACACGCACAAATGGATTCATACGTTGTGATTTAGCCATTGTTTGTAGGAACGCTTTTTGTTCATAGTCAGGATGAACGGTTTCTACATTGATGTATCTGTCTGTTACGGTAACATTGTACACCTTAGCAATGAGTTTGCCTAATTCTGAAAATTGGATAGGTATGTTAGGCGCAAAATAAACGAATCCGAGTTCTTTTGCAAAATCGAATATAGTGGCGAAACGACTTGGAAACCCCTTAGAAAATCCCGCTTCTTTGTGATTTTGTGGGTTATGCTTAATCAGATAATCCACTTCTCTCCGTGTGAGTATTTGTTCGCCAAAAGTGCCCAACGGTGTAGTCCATTTAGATTTTATCGCATTGGTTTGCTTCATTGGGCGATATAACCCATAACGGATTGTTTCTCCTACTATTTCTGCGGCTAAATCGTCCGTAAGCATTTGTCCATCATATTTGAGCAGAACAAAAAGCAGTGATTTTACTCTTTCTGGATTTCGTATTGTGGTTGTGTATAGAAGTGGTTTATATTCGGGTGTGCGTTGTGCCATAATCATTTATATTTTAGTAAGAAACAAGTACTCTTGGTGGTTTGCGAGGTCTGTCTTACCTGCATTAAAGGCATTGTATGGGTGTGTATAAACTTGTGTTTGTCCTCGTTGTAAGAGGATAGATTGTATTTGTTGGAGGGAAATTTTATTTTGCGAGGACTTACTACGGCTATTGTATGTGTTGTTGTATGATACAACAATATATTTGGTTTGTAGGTGTTCGATTAAATCTTGAAATGCCTGTGGTGCTCTACTGCTGCAATACTCACTTAAATTTTCAGCTGCGGGTTTCCTCGCTACACCATAGAGTTTTGGCTTGTCCCACTTGACAAGTGTTTCATAGACATGGTAGAATCGGCTGTATTGTCGTGAATTGTAAGGCGGATCAATATACACGATGTCTGCTTGTATTTGTTTTGCAAGTTGGTTCGCGTCTTGTCTGTATATCTGTATGTTCGGTATGCTTTTGGCGTTAATGAGTTGTATTTTTAGTGTATCTTTTTGAATTGTTTTCTTCATATACGCTTCAAAGTGTCCAACTGTATTAGCGAGTCGGTCGCAACTATAAACGAGCGATGCAAGTAAGATATTATATTCTTTTTCCGTGATTTGCGATTTGATATTTTCGATTTGTTCTCTAATATATCCAATTTTGCGTGCGGCTTGTTCTGCAAAGAAAGTGCCACCATAGTTGTCGGAAAACCAATTGGTTCCTTGTGGGTCTTCTTGATTGAAAGAATCTGCAAATGCTTGTAGTTTTGACAAGTCAAATTGTCCTTCGGCAAAGAAAGCCTTGTAGATGACTTGATTAGAGTAAAGCAAGTCATTGAGGATGATATTAGGATAGTATTTAAGAGCCTGATTGGCAACTGTGCCTGTGCCTGAAAAAATATCGCAGAAAGTTTGTGCCGTAGGCACATTTTCTTGAATAACTTGCATTATCCAATCGTTGAGTTTTGTCTTGTTGCCTATGTATCTGCGGTTTTCTATGTTGTAGTGCATACGAATTATTCTTGTGCGAATTGTTGCTCAAAGAGGTTACCCATAGTATAAAGAATTGGCTTTGGGGCGTTAGAATTGCGCTGAATAAAGATGCGGCTATACATGCGTTGTCCATTAACGTAACCTCGTCCACCCGCAATGTTAAGGGTATATTCGTTGCCTATGATGTGAAATTGTTCAGGGTTGTGCCAATCCAAATAGGTGATAGGCACTCCCATAATGCCATCATAATCGGCAGGAATATCTTTTGTTTTTGTAACATTAATAGCATCTATATTGTCAAATTTTGGATAGCGTTCGGGAGTGTAGGTTTCGGAGAGTTTCAGCCAATTGTATCGTCCTTCATAATTGATATTTGTGAACCAGCGCACTCCTTTTACGCGAATGTATTTCTGACCTTTGTGATCCACTCGGAAACCAGCTGCTTCCATAGGATAGTCTGCTGGAACTCGAAATTCTCGATCGCCTGCGTGAATGCTTTGTCCTAACCACATTTCATTGTTTAGAATACGCAAAAAACATTCTTTGTAGGAGATGGCATTAACATTGCCAATAATAAGAAAGTCCTTGTGATACAAAAAAAGTTGCGCTACAAAGTCGCGGAATAAAGAGAATGGTGGATTGGTTACCACGACATCGGCTTGCAGTAGGTATTGTATGCATTCTTGGCTACGAAAGTCTCCGTTGCCTTTCAGTGATTTTGGTTGCAATGTTTCGGGAGTTCCATTGTAGTTCAGGAGGGTGGGAGGTATAGTAATTTCTTCACTAAAAAGGTCTTTATTTTGAGGTTTGTAACATGTGGCAATCAATCGTTTCAGCCCATATTCGTGAAAATGGTCAATAAAGAAATGAACGAAATTACTTATTTCGCAGTCATCACAGTTACAATAGACAACCTTGTCGCGGAAGTATGGTTTGTAATGTTTTATTTCAGCTTCAATGTCTGCGAGTTGTGTATAAAACTCGTCTTTTTTGTTGGCTTGTGCTGTATTTAATAGAGTAGTTCCGCGCATAGTACCTATGAATTAGTATGCAAAGATAGTGTTTTCTTTTGATATTTACAAATTTTTGTGCGGATTTATGCATAATTTGCCGTGATAAAATGCGTTTTTAATGAAAAGATGGCTAACGCAACTATCCCAGTTGGCAACACATAAAAAAATGGGTGTTGCCAATTATGCCTCCCTACGCAAAAAGAAACGGACTCCCTGTGCAGGAAATCCGTTTCTTGGTATATAGGTCGCAGCCGATTATTTCTTGTCTGCTTCCATTTGTGCTTTGAGGTTAGCCAACGCGCTGAGGTCACCAAGCGTGGTCTTCTCCACCTTAGGCATCTCTGCGGTAGCCTCTTTCTTTGCCTTGTTCTCTTTTGCAGGAGCCTCTTTGCGCTCCTCCCAGGTGCGGAGGTGCGACAAGCCGATGCGTTTTGCATCGCGGTTGAACTCAATCACGCGGAAAGGCAATACATCGCCTACGGCTACTGCGCTCTTGTCCTCTTTTGCCAAGTGGCGGGTGGTGCAGAAGCCTTCAATGCCATCTTCCAAAGATACTACTGCGCCCTTGTCGCCCAATTCTACCACTTTGCCTTCTACTACGGTGTCGATGCCGAACTTAGCCTCCAACTCTTCCCATGGGTTATCTTCGAGTTGTTTGTGACCAAGGCTTAGACGACGGTTCTCTTTGTCGATTTCGAGTACGATTACCTCAATCTCAGCGCCGATTTGCGTGAACTCGTTCGGGTGTTTGATTTTCTTTGTCCAACTCAGGTCGCTGATGTGTATCAAGCCATCTACGCCCTCTTCTATCTCCACGAATACGCCGAAGTTGGTGAAGTTACGCACTTTTGCAAAGTGGCGTGTACCCACAGCGTATTTGGTTTCGATGTTCTCCCATGGGTCTGCTTTGAGTTGCTTGATGCCCAACGACATCTTGCGCTCTGCGCGGTCAAGGGTCAGGATAACGGCATCAATCTCATCGCCCACTTTCAAGAAGTCGTTTGCCGAACGCAGGTGCTGGCTCCACGACATCTCGCTCACGTGTACCAGACCCTCTACGCCAGGAGCCACCTCTACGAATGCGCCGTAGTCAGCCATAACGACTACCTTGCCGTGGATCTTGTCGCCCACTTTGAGGTCTGCGTCCAATGCATCCCATGGGTGAGGAGTGAGTTGCTTCAAGCCGAGAGCGATACGCTTCTTCTCCTCGTCAAAGTCAAGGATAACCACGTTGATCTTCTCGTCAAGCGCAACGATTTCGTGCGGGTCGGATACGCGTCCCCAACTCAGGTCGGTGATGTGAATCAAGCCATCTACGCCGCCCAGGTCGATGAATACGCCATACGAAGTGATGTTCTTGACCGTACCTTCCAGTACCTGTCCTTTTTCGAGTTTGCTGATAATCTCCTGACGCTGTGCTTCGAGTTCTGCCTCGATGAGTGCCTTGTGGGAAACCACTACGTTGCGGAAGTCGGGATTGAGTTTCACAATCTTGAACTCCATGGTCTTGCCTACAAACACGTCGTAGTCGCGAACAGGTTTCACGTCTATCTGGCTGCCCGGGAGGAACGCTTCCATGCCGAATACATCCACAATCATACCGCCTTTCGAACGCCATTTGATATAGCCCGTTACGATTTCGCCATTGTCGAATGCCTCGTTCACGCGGTCCCAACTGCGAGCGGCGCGTGCCTCTTTGTGCGACAGCACGAGTTGTCCTTTCTTGTCTTCCTGGCTTTGGATATACACCTCTACCTTGTCGCCTACTTTGAGTTCAGGGTTGTAGCGGAATTCGGCTGCGGGGATGACGCCGTCCGACTTGTAGCCTACGTTTACAACCACTTCGCGTTTGTTGATCGCCGTTACCGTACCTTCCACTACCTCATTGTCTTTGATAGCGTTGAGAGTACCGTCATACTTTTGGGTTTCTACTTCGTTTTTGCTGCCTTTTTGTTCTGCTTCATAGGCATCCCAGTCGAAGTTCTGGAGAGAAAGATTTTCTGCCATAGTGTTGGTAGATAATGTGCCACCCGCTGCCATTGTCCTCTTTGTGCTTGCGTTGTCTCACACTGCTGTGCCACACCGCTCGTTGACGCGTTTTTTTTGCATCACCGTCTTCGTGCCGAATTTGGCTTGCACGCTACGCAATGCTTTGGGGGGCGTTGTTAAAGGGTTAAACGTTATTATTCATGCTTTTCTCGGAAAAAGCGTGCAAAGTTACGACTTATTTTTGATATGTGCAAATTTTCGCGCGTTTTTCTTCCTGCTACCTAAAAATGTGCTTGCCGCTCCTAAAATTATACTGTGAAAATATGTTAAAATTTCGCCTTTGTCCATCCCCTGTTTTTGCGGGAACCGAACGGGGGCTTCTTCGTGCTTATTGAGCGAGTTTTTGCTGTTATTACGCGGCCTGTATCCTGCTGCCAATTGATTTCCTTTGTGTTTTGATAGGTTTGTAATTGTCTTATTTTGTGCTGATTATGGATGTATTTTGGTCTTTCTCTACCCGTGTAGTGCTACCCGCCTGTATGTCTTTCCATGCCAATCGACTGTCAATTGCCTGTCTTTATTGTAACATTATCGTAACATTATCGTAACATCATCGTAACATCATCGCAACATCACCGTAACATAAAAGCCTCACAAAGCCTTCGTATAACTACCATATTGCCTTTTATGATTATTAACGCTTGTGGCTATTATTTGCGTATTTTTAACATTGCAATTCGCGGCAAATAGTAAGACAGTTTTGTATATGTCAAAAAAAAAACGTATCTTTGCAGGCTATTTCATAAAATGGTGTATTGCGTACAAACAATTTTAGTGTCATGGAAAAGAAGAAATACAAATGGACATTTGCGAACGTGGGCGGTGTTACCCGCGTGAAGATACAGTCGGGTGAGGATATCCGCCACTTGGGTGAGTTGGACGAGCAGATGTGGACGGTGCTTGCCTGCCCGACCACAGGTCTGGAAATCGATACGGAAAGCCTTGTGCTGATGGACTCGGATGGGGATGGTAGTCTGAAAGTGAAGGAGGTGGTGCAGGCTGCGGACTGGCTATGTTCGGTGCTGGCAGATCCCGCAGTGCTCTTGGAGAAGACGGATGTCTTGCGCCTTGACGATATTGCGGATGCCGCGTTGCGTGGTGTGGCGGAAACGATAGCCAAAGAAGGCAAGGTGTCGCTGTCGGATGTGAACGCTGCGATTGCTGATGCAACGATAGAGGCGCAGGCTATTCCCGATGCGCCTTACGCAGCGGACGTGATGGCAGCGTACAAGGAAAGGCAAGCGGAGTATGCCGCCTATTTTGCGCAGGAGAAACTGGCAAAGTTAGGCCTGGCGGTCATTGCAGAAGATACGCCGAAACCGGGTCTGGCAGAAGCGGATTTTGCGGAGATGGGGGCGCAGATAGCCGCGTTTGAATCGGCTAAGGCGGCTGCGGAGAAGGCAAACGCCGATGCGCTTGCAGCGACACGGTCGCAATATATGCCGCTTCGCAAACTGCTGTTGCTGACGCGTGATTTCTATCGTTTGCTGCACAACTTTGTAACGTTCGATGATTTCTATAAGAAGAACCCTACGGTGAAGGCGATATTCCAGGCAGGTACGCTGATTATAGACCAGCGTGCTTGTTCGCTGTGTATCCGTGTGAATGATATGGCGAAGCAGAACGTGCAGGCAGGTGCAAGCGGTATGTATCTCCTCTATTGCGATTGTGAGAGCAGGAAGTTGGGGCAGAAGATGCAGATCGTTGCGGCAATGACGGTGGGGGACATCCGTAATCTGTACGTGGGTAAGAATGCCTTGTTTTATGACAATCATGGGAATGACTATGATGCGGTGGTGACGAAGATTATCGACAATCCCATATCCATTTCGCAAGCCTTTTGGAGTCCGTACCGCAAGTTCGGTGCTTGGGTGACCGACCTTATCAACAAGTCGGCGGCGGAGAAGGATGCCAAGGGTTTTGGTGAACTGACGGCGAAAGTGGAGGCGGGCGCAAAGAAACCGCTTGCAGAGGGGGAGCAGCCGAAGATGGAAGCCTTTGATATTGCCAAGTTTGCAGGTATCTTTGCGGCTATCGGTATGGCTATCGGCTACATTGGCGCATTCTTCACGAGTGTCATAGGTGGCTTTGCTGCCTTGAAATGGTGGCAGGACATCTTGGCGGTGCTGGGTATCCTTGTCGTAATCAGCGGCCCTGCCATGTTCCTGGCATGGGTGAAGTTGCGCAAGCGCAATCTTGCTCCCGTGCTGAACGCCAACGGATGGGCAATCAATGCGGATGTGATGGTGAATGTGGCATTCGGCAACACGCTGACCACACAGGCGCAGTTCCCGATGTTGCACTTGGTGGATTCGTCGGTCAAGAAGCCGATGCCCAAGTGGGCAAAATGGACGATTGCTGCCGCTGTGGTACTGTTGCTGGCGGGCGGTATAGGCGGTTATTACTGTTACCGTCATTGCCAGCAGGCGGATTCCGCAGCCCGCGAGACGGTGGTAGAGGTGGAAACTGTGGTGGTTGAGCATGCGGAATAAAGGTGTTAATGCGGTGTATTTCGATGCGTAAGATAGGTATTTGTCTGTTGTTGTGCATACTGTCGTGTACGGCAGTATTTGCAAAGAAAGGAAAGAGAGTGAAGGCGACCGCTCCCGTTGAGCAGGAGCAGGTGGCGGAAACGGCGCAGGACACCTTAGCGGACAGCGAGGGAGATGAGCCGTTCTCGTTCGATGAATTGGAGGTGGAGAATGTGGGTGTGCCGCAATGGCTGCAAACGCATATATCGGGCGACACGCTTTTCGTGGGCTGTGCGCAGGATCTGCTGCCAAGACGCCTGGTGGTGATGACCAACGATGGCGAGTGTATGTACAAACTCTTGCCCGCAGAGCGCGAGGCGATGATGCGTGCGGAGCATCCCGCGGACAGCCTGTATAAGTGTATATGGACATCTGCGAGGGTGAACCCTTATAACACACCCATAGACTCGTTGGGCGACAGCATACCTGTGGACATGGCAGGTTTTTGTATGCCCCACAATGGGTACATCACTTCCCGCTACGGTTTTCGCAAATACCGTTTCCACTATGGAACGGATATCAAGGTGCAGACGGGCGACTCCATACGCGCATCCTGGGACGGACAGATACGTATCGTGGGCTGGGATCCAAGAGGATATGGCTATTATGTGGTCATACGCCACCCCAATGGGCTGGAAACGGTGTACGGACACCTGTCCCGCCCGTTGTTTGATGAGGGAGAGCCTATCTTTGCGGGTGAGGTCTTGGGGCTTGGCGGCAATACAGGACGCAGCACGGGTAGCCACCTACACTACGAAATCCGCTACTTGGGCAATGCCATAAACCCCGAGTTGATGCTCAATTTCGAGACGGGGCAGCCGCGCGATACGACCTCCTACCTGATTACCAAGAGAGGAACGTTTGCCCACCATGCGGAACTGAAAGCCATGCAGCAGGCACAGTACCATCGGGTAAAGCAGGGAGACACCTTGTCGGGGATCGCCAAGCGCTACCGCACGAAAGTGTCCACGCTCTGCAAACTCAACCGCATCAAAGAGACCTCCTTGCTGCAAATCGGGCAGAAAATCCGCGTGCGTTAGTTATAGTGCGAGATATGGTAAAGGTAGAACACATAAGCAAGACCATCGGGAAACAAGCGGTGCTCTGGGATGTCTCCTTGCAGATAGGCGAGGGGGAGATTGTCGGTCTGTTAGGGCCGAATGGGGCAGGGAAATCCACGCTGATGAAAATCATCATCGGCTTGTGGCAACCCACAGAGGGGACGGTATCGGCTCCTCTGCGGATAGGCTACCTCCCCGAGCAGAATCCCTTGTACGATGAGATGTATGTGCGGGAATACCTGTTGTTTATGGCATCTATGACGCTACGGCGGGCGCGCTCCGTCTGTGCCGCCGAGGTGGAACGCCTCATAGCGCAGGTAGGACTGACGCCAGAGGCGCACAAGAAGGTCGGGCAGTTAAGCAAGGGCTACCGCCAGCGCGTGGGTCTGGCGCAGGCATTATTAGGTGAACCCGACTTGCTGATATTGGACGAGCCGACCACTGGGCTCGACCCGAACCAGTTGGGAGAGATACGCGCCTTGATACGCGCTGTGGGCAGGAAACGGACGGTCATCCTTTCCACGCATATCCTGCAAGAAGTGCAGGAGATGTGCGACAGGGTGGTTATTTTAGACCATGGGCAGATCAAAGCGGATATGGCAATGGCGGATATTACCGATTTGAACGAACTGTTCCGTGAACGGACGGCAGTAATGATGTAAACTATGGCAGATTTTGATATACGGCAGCAGATGACGGAGAAGGAGCAGGACAATGCCTTGCGTCCGCTTCGGTTTGCGGATTTCGCAGGACAGAGCAAGATTGTGAGCAACCTCAAAATCTTTGTGCAGGCAGCGAAGATGCGCGGCGAGAGTCTGGATCATGTGTTGCTTTTCGGGCCTCCGGGTCTGGGTAAGACCACGTTGAGCAATATCATTGCCAACGAGTTGGGCGTGGGTTTCAAGATAACCTCAGGTCCCGTATTGGATAAGCCAGGGGACTTGGCAGGACTGCTCACCTCCTTAGAGCCGAACGATGTCTTGTTTATCGATGAGATACACCGCTTGTCGCCCGTGGTGGAGGAGTACCTGTATTCCGCGATGGAGGACTACCGCATAGACATTATGATCGATAAAGGTCCTTCTGCGCGGACGATACAGATAGATCTCAACCGCTTTACCCTGGTGGGAGCAACCACGCGTTCTGGCTTGCTGACATCGCCTCTGCGGGCGCGCTTCGGCATCAACTGCCATTTGGAGTACTACGATGCCGATGTCCTGTCGGGGATTGTGGCGCGCAGTGCGGGACTATTAGGGGTGGATATCGATAGCCGCGCCGCATCGGAGATAGCGCGCCGGAGTCGAGGAACGCCGCGTATTGCCAATTCCCTATTGCGTCGCGTGCGCGACTTTGCACAGGTGAAAGGAGATGGTCGTATCGACTTGGATATCGCCAACTATGGCTTGGAGGCACTGAATATAGACACATACGGCTTAGACCAGATTGATAATAAGTTGCTGACAACCATTATCGACAAGTTCAAGGGAGGTCCCGTGGGGCTGAACACCATTGCTACGGCAATGGGCGAAGACGCAGGCACCATAGAGGATGTATATGAGCCGTATCTGATAAAGGAAGGGTTCATCAAGCGCACGCCGCGCGGACGTGAGGTGACGGAGTTGGCGTATCGCCATTTGGGGAAGACGCCTATGTCAGATTCCAACCAGACCACTTTGTTCTAAGGACGGAAAAGGCGGATAGGTAGCATGAAAAGGGCGGTATTCATAGATTGGGACGATACCTTGGGCGACTGGGCAACGGCAGCGTGGCAGGCGCAGCAGGATGTGTATGCGCATTTTCATATTGCGACATGGGGTGTATCGTTTGAGCAATGGTTCGATACCTATCATGCCCATAATACGGAATTGTGGCATCGGTATAGCCACAGCGAGATAGACAAGACCTATCTGATGTTAGACCGTTTCTTGTATCCGATATGCGTAGCAAAAGGGATAACGACCGCAGAGGGAACGGCATATCATACCTTGGCAATGGCGATGAGCGACTATTTCCTTGTGCGGACGAATGCGCATTTTTGTCTGCTCCCCGATGCGCAAGAGACAGTGAGGTATTTGGCGGATAAATACGTGCTGACGGTTATCAGCAATGGTTTTGAAGAAGTGCAGTACGATAAGTTGCGACAGTCGGGCTTGTTGCCCTATTTTGCGTATGTTGTGCTGAGCGACGAGGTGGGAGTTTTGAAACCCGATGCACGGATCTTCGAGGTCGCATTGAGACGCAATCGCCGAACGCTGCCAGACTTAGAGAAAGCGGACGTGGTGATGATAGGCGACAGTTGGCATAGCGACATAGAGGGAGCGCGCAATGCAGGGATAGACGCTATTTGGGTTACAAGACAGGACTTGGACGACCGTACAGTGGCAGGCGGAGTGCAGATAGTCCGTTCTTTGCGCGAACTGATGGATGTGCTGTAACTGCCAAATTGGCAGTCAGTACATGGGTGGCATGGAATTTGAGGAACACCTGTTTGGTAGGTGGCTTGTATATCCGTTGATACGATGAAAAAGATATGGCAACCGATACATACAATGCGTAAGAAAATACAGGAAAAGATGAAGAAGGATAAAGAGCAAAAGGCTTCAGATTTGGAGCAAGAAGTGAAAGCAGAACAAATGCCCGCAGCAGAAGAGCAGGCAGAGAACAACAATGCCGCAGAAGAAACGGAAATCACAGAACCTGCTACCGAAGGACAGGGCGATGAGGCGGCAAAAGAAATAGAAACACTGACTGCACGGGTGGCAGACTTGGAAGACAAGAACCTGCGTATGATGGCAGAGTTTGACAACTATCGCCGCCGTACCAACAAGGAGAAACTGGCGCTGATGGAGACAGCAGGCGAGAAAATATTCACGGAGATGTTGTCGTTAGTGGATGATTTTGAGCGTGCAAAGGCAGCGATGCAGAATACCGAGGACATAGACAGTCTCCGTGAAGGAATCGACTTGATTTATAGCAAGTTCCTGACATTCTTGGACAAACATGATGTACATGCGATTGAAACCGAAAATGCGGATTTCAATACGGACGAACATGAGGCGGTGACGACCTTTGCGGCAGGCGAAGACAAGAAAGGCAAAGTGATAGACTGCACCCAGAGAGGCTACAAACTGGGCGAGAAGGTGATTCGGTTTGCCAAGGTGGTAGTGGGAGAATAAGGATAATGCGCGGATAGCGCGTAAATGGTCAGCATACTATGGCAGAGAAAAGAGATTATTATGAAGTGTTAGGCGTGTCGAAGAGCGCGACAGCCGACGAGATAAAAAAGGCGTACCGAAAGAAAGCCATTCAGTATCACCCCGATAAGAACCCAGGAGATAAGGAGGCGGAAGAGAAGTTCAAGGAAGCCGCTGAAGCGTACGAGGTGCTTTCCGACCCGCAGAAGCGGCAGCGTTACGACCAGTTCGGGCATGCGGGCATGGACGGTATGGGTGGTTTCCGTGGTGGTCAGGGTATGTCTATGGAGGACATATTCTCACAGTTTGGCGACATCTTTGGCGGTGCAGGTTTTGATTTCGGCGATTTGTTCGGCGGTGGACGCTCGCGCGGCGGGCAGCGTGTGCGCCGCGGTTCGGATTTACGTGTGAAAGTACGGCTTACCTTAGAGGAGATCGCCACGGGGACGACCAAGAAAATCAAGGTACGCAAGCTGGTGTCGTGTGCCACATGCTCGGGGACGGGCAGTGCGGATGGTAGCAGTGGTGAGACTTGTCCCACCTGCAAAGGTTCGGGGCGTGTGGTCAGGGCACAACGCGGTATATTCGGTATGATGCAGGTGCAGGAGGAGTGTCCTACCTGCCATGGCGAAGGAAAGGTAATCAAGAACAAATGTCCGAAGTGTAACGGCGAGGGCGTGGTACGCGATGAGGAGGTGATCGAGATCAACATTCCCGCAGGTGTTTCGGGCGGTATGCAACTCACGATGCAGGGCAAAGGCAATGCCGCGCCACACGGCGGTGTGCCAGGCGATTTATTGGTACTGGTGGAGGAAGAAGAGCATAAGGATTTTGTCCGTGACGGTAGCGATTTGATGTACAACCTGCTGTTGGATATGCCCACGGCAGTCCTGGGTGGGCAGGTGCAGATACCTACGCTGACAGGTGATGTGAAAATCACCATCACCCCAGGCACACAACCGGGTAAGGTGCTTCGTATGCGTGGCAGGGGCTTGCCCTCCATAGACCAATACGGACGCCAGTATGGTACGGGCGATCTGCTCATCAACGTGGGGGTATATATCCCCGAGCGATTATCACGCGATGAAAAGAAATTGATAGAGAAATTGCAAGACAGCCCGAATATAGCACCAGGCTCGGCAGACAAGAAGAATTTCTTTAAGAACCTGTTTGGAGGATAGTATGGTACATATAATATTATCAAGACAGACAGCGCATATAGCCGTAGGGCTATGTGTGCTGTTGGGCTTTTGGATAGGGAAGACGTACGCCGCGCCGCCTATTGTACGTCCAAACTATCAGGAAAACACCCTTATCGCGCCTTTGTATTTCGGTCCGAATGCCTTTCCTGTGCCCGAAGTGTTAGACGGGCGGGTGCAAAAGCAGTTCAAAGCCGAGTTGGCAGGAGAGTATTATGCGGGTTTCCAAGGCGATTGGACGGCAGATGTGTTGGCGCGGGTGTATATCCCACTTTTCACAGAACGCGCCAATCTGACGCTGTGGATGCCCGTGATGGAGTGGTATGGCGTGCCACAGGAGCGGGCGCAGTTCTGCCGTGTGCCTTGTGATAGCGCGTATATGCGCGGACATAATGCGGGCGATGTGTATGTGAGTACCGATATTCAATTGCTGCGCGACAAAGGCTGGTATCCCGACATTCTGTTACGTGCCGCTCTGAAAACGGCAAGCGGAGGAGAGTATGAGCGGGCGCGCACCTACGACGCACCAGGTTATTTCTTCGACTTGGCATTGGGAAAATCGTTGTATATCAAAGAAAAAAACGTCAGCAACAAACCCTGTGAAAAAGCCGTAGAACTGCGTCTATTCGCCAGTGCGGGTTTCCTCTGCTGGCAAACCGACCGCGGTAGACAGAACGATGCGGTGATGTATGGGGTGGGAATACTCTGCGATAGCCGTTATGTCTGCGCGCGGGCAACCTTCTCGGGCTATGTCGGTTGGGAGAATGAGGGAGACCGCCCTATGGTGATGGAGGGACGCATAGCTGGACACATCAAGGGCTTTGAGCCTTTCGTGAGTTACCAGTATGGCATAGCAGATTATCCGTTCCACTGCGTGCAAGGGGGCGTGTGCTACTATTGGGACATACTGAAACATAAGAAGAAATGAAGCGTGCCAAATTCCTAATTGCATTGCTTGTGGCTATGCCTTTGTGGGCGGCGGATTACGCGCCCTTGGGCGACAGTGTATCAGGGGCGTTCTTTCGCGACTGGTATCATAACAGCGACTTGGTGTACTATTTGGAAGCCCTTAACGACCATACCATTCTCGAAACCAATATTCAGGGGCAGTGGTGGCTGCCCGAGCGATTGAGCATCGCCATAGAGGGGCTGCCTGGGGTGTATAATCGATGGTATATAGACGGTTTTAGAGCAGATGACCGCTTCCAGCCAGGAAGCACACAGTTTGTGCCCGCGATGGAAACACACAATATGCGCTTATCTACTCGCACAGCGCAGTTGTATTTCACTCACGACACGACGGTCAGCAACCGTGTGTATCTATCGGGCAATGTAGGAGGCATTACCAACGGAGAACCTATGGCAGGCACAGCGGCAATTATCAATATCATGCACCGAACCCCTATGCAGAGTGCCGATTGTTGGCAGCATGTGACGGCGCGTAGACATATGAAAGGAACAGGTACGGCGGACGCCATATTCACGCTTCATGACAAGGCAGGCAATCCCTATCGCCAGCATGTATACGCCCATTATGGACAGCGTATGCTCACGCGCGAGAACGAGCGTGGTCTGATTACCCAGGATCCTTATTATGGTGCGTATTACTACAAGGTACAAGCGGACGGCTACTTGCCTATGCGTCCCAATCGGCACTTTGAGCAAATAGGGTATCGTCTGAATTTCGCGGGGAGAAACGATGCGGGCAGCGAGTATTTCTACAACTACGACGAGGTCTACGATTTGAAGAACTACACCGCATCGTTATACGCAAAGCGAAAAGGACTGACCACAGGACTGACGTTTGCCACCAACACTGTAAGCCACTCGAATCCTTCTTTCTCGCGTAATGTCATAGACCAAGACGGAGAGTCGTTTGCGCCTTGGATAGCCGACGGCAATACCCACGAACTATCATGGGGATTGACCTATAAACAGCCGCTGTCGTATGGCTTGCAACTGCATATAGATGCGTACAATTCCGTGCTGTTTTTTCGCCCCGAGACAACGCAATGGAGCAATATGCTCTACTTGCAGGCACCGCTCACGCCCACCGAGTCCGCTGCCCGCCGCGATATGTATCGCTACGACTGGTCTGCCAAACCCTTCACGGGCGGACTGTTGGAGAACAGCATTACCTTGCAGGGGGAATGGGGATTATGCCGCGTGTTAGACCTGAAAGCGTTTGTGGGACTGAGCGTGGACGGCATACTGCTGAGCGGCAAGTCTATTGTTACACCCAACGCGTTGGCAGGGGTAGAACTATATCTACATCCCTGCTCTTGGTTTGATATACGCCTTGCCTTGGAGAACCAGCGGCTGCCTTACACTGTGGATTATATACGCTACCTGTCCAATGATTATATGAACGCGTCCGTGTATGCGGAAGAGATGCTTGTTAGCACAACGGGTGGTTACTACCACCATTACACCAAAGGCCTGTGGCAACCGTCGTACTTGGAATTGGATATACCCATTCGGTTTCACTGGGGTCGACACGAAATTGTCTTGCAACAGTCGTACAAGAAGTTCTACCATACATGGACAACACGCTACCAGAACGGCGTGGAAGCGGCATTGTATAGCCGTGATATAGACGGCACGACCGTATATTTTGAGTATGCGGGGGAGAAACAGTATGAGATAGGCTATGCAGATGGGTTTGGAAAAGGCTTTTGTATGTCGTCTCCCTACTATTTCTCGCAACTGACGCGCTATACCTATGCGGGACGCAAGGTGTTGTTCACGCTCAGTTGGCAGTCTATGCAGGCCGCGGGCGAATGTGGATTGGGCAATGGTGCGCTGATGAACAATGTAGGCACACTCAGCGAGACAACGGCGAATCCCAATACCCACAATGTGTTGGAGAACCCCAAAGGAAAATACAAAGGTGTAGGTCGTTACAATTTGGACAAAGGCTATGTGGCACGTATGTATATAGCGTATAATATCTGCCAGTATGTGCAAGCGGGGTTGGCTATCAAGTGGACAGATGGCAAGCCTTTTACGCCTTACCACTACTATGAAGATGCAGGACAAGTGGCTATATTGCCAATCAGTTCGCGGGGTACCAATCCTACGGACGGCAATTTTGGCAAGAGGTTGACAGGTGTTTTCAATTTGGACTTGCATATTCAAGGCAGGTGGCAGGTGCGTGATGTAGGGATGCGCTTGCGGGTGGAATGCTACAATATATGGGATTTTTGCATAGACGAAGCCGAACTGGCTTTCACACAAGATATACCACAAGCCAAACGGGCGTCTTTCATTATGAACGTCCCCACAGGCTTGCTCTTTACTTACGGCATTGATTTATGAGAACGCGAAGCACGCTATTTGTCCAATACTATTGTTTCTTTGTACTATTTTTTGTCGTACAGAAGGTCGTATTTATGCTCTCTATCCATCGTATGTTAGAAGGGATAGGTATAAACGAGTGCTTGGCGGTACTGTGGCACGGTTTGCCGCTCGACCTATCGGTGGCAGGGTATATATCCTTGTTGTTCGGCTTGTTGTTAGTTGGTAGTGCTTTCTTGAAACCAACTTATTTGGCGAAGGTAGCGGATATATACACTGCGATTGTGCTGTTGGTCGCTATCTGTGCTTTCTTGGCAGATACTATGTTGTTCCCCTATTGGGGATTTCATATCGACAAAACCGTTTTTTTCTATTTACAAAACCCTCGCGACGCGATGGCAAGTGTGCTATGGTGGCAATACATAGTGGGGATAGGCGGTATGGCGGGGCTATGGCTAATCTGTTTCTACTTGTATAAACGTTGGCTTTCGCCTCGGTTTGTGGCTTTTTCATACACATTTGCTTCTGGACGACAACGTGCGAGAGTGGCATTGGCGATGTTGTTATTGACAGCCGCGCTCTTGCTACCCATACGGGGTGGGGTGTCGGTATCGGTTATGAATACGGGGAAGGTGTATTTCAGCGAGAAACAGTTGCTCAATTTGTGCGCGGTAAATCCAATATTTCATTGTATAGAGTCGTTGAGCGAAGACCATATCAACAGTGCCAAATACCACTATATGCCCACCGCCGAAGCGGACAGTATCGTATCGGACTTACTTGTATGCGCCGACACCACCGCGGGCGTGTTGCGGGTGCAACGTCCCAAGAATATCGTGTGGGTGATTATGGAGAGTATGTCCGCCAATGTGATGGGCGCGCTCAACGAAGGGGTTGGGGTAACGCCTGCCTTGGATAGTATTATGGCGCAGGGCATACTGTTTGAAAATGCGTACAGTAGCAGTTTCCGTACAGATAGGGGCGTGGTGGCAGTGTTAAGTGCCTTCCCTGGTCAGCCTACCTCTTCGCTAATGATGGTGCCGCAAAAGAGCCAGCACCTGCCTTTTGTGAGCAGAACACTTGCCCAAGAAGGCTATGCTTCCCATTTCTTCTATGGCGGAGATGAAGATTTTACCAATATGCGCTCCTACCTCGTGGCGGGGAATATTATGGATAGGGTAAGCGACCGTTCGTTCCCCGTCAGCCAACGATTGTCGAAATGGGGCGTGCAAGATGCGGTTTTGTTAGATTATGCCGCACAGGCTATCACTACTCGAAAGGATACGGGCAGACACTTTGACATCATTCTGACGCTCAGTAGCCACGAGCCATTTGATGTGCCTACCTGCCGTTACGACGCGCCTTATCTTAACGCCGTAGCATATACGGATAGTGCTATGGGGGTATTCATAGACCGATTAAAGGAGGGTTTGTGTTGGGACAGTACCTTGCTTGTATTGGTGGCAGACCATGGGTATGCTTATCCTCAGGGAGTGATGATGAGTAGCGTAGAACGCTACAAAATACTTATGTATATTGGAGGTGGGGCGGTGAATACCACTATGCGCTACGCTCCACCCTGCCAGCAAATCGACCTTGTCGCTACAGTACTTTCGGAGATGGGGCTAAATGGAGAGGACTATGCGTTCTCGCGCAACATATTCACCAAACAGTCCTCGTATGTTTTTTTTAGTTACAACGACGGCTTTGTCTTGCTTACCGCTTCGGACACTACGCGCGTAGATGGCACGACAGGACGGGTTGAGTCGGGGGCATACGCGCACCGCGCCAAGGCGTATATGCAGCAGGTCTATACGGCTATTGACGGGCTGTGATTGCAGGCTCCTTGGATTGCAGCAGGTAGGCTATCAAGAGGGTAATAACGATAAAATGTATCCCCTCCACTTTCCCTAATATATTTTCCGTACACATACTGCACATTGCGATAATGGTTGCATAGATTGCCCAATGGCGTGCTTCTCCCGTGTAGCACAGGGGAGTAGCCACACAAAATATCGTGAAGCACAAGGCAATGATGATGCCCAATTCTAACCATACAGTCAAGTATTGGTTATGGGGCGAGAAACTGCGGTTTTCATATCTTTCCCAGCCTTTTTCGGCATACTTTTCGGTCATGTAGTGCGACGCATTCCCTACACCTACTCCGCATATAGGAATGTCTTTGCTATGTTCAAAAAAGGTGAACCATATCGCTATGCGTGGCTCGATGGACGGTGAGTCTTTTCGTGTCTCCTCCACCACAAACCATTGTTTGATACTATACTGCTTCATACGAGGATGAAAGGTGAATAGGCATAGTATGCCTACTCCTACACAGAGTACCATAGCAAAGGAGGTGATATACTTGGCGTAGGGGATATGCCGTTTCCCCCATTGCGTAGGTGTGTGTAGTATCGCCATAACGGCAAATAGCGCGCACGCATTGATAAGCCCTTGGCGTGAGCCTGTCCAGTAGATTCCGATTAGTAGAATAGCCGTAAGGAGTACAGTCAGGCAGCGCGCCTCCCATTTGCCATACCGTTGCTTGGCATCGGGATAGAGCCACAGCAAGCAGGGAATTGATATGCAAAGCCACATCGTGTAGTATAGACGGTGTTTGATACATAGTGTTAAATTGTTCAGAGAGAGCCAGTCTATGTGATTTATAGGAGTTTGGCAAAACGCATTCCAAGTATGCTGGGGGTTTCGTAGCCAGAAATAGACGAATAGATACACACCAATGCTCGCCACAGAAGATAGCACTATCGTGCGCATAATGACGGCGGGCTGGTAGTATTTATTCACGCCCCACAAAGAAACACATACAAGGGGTAAAAACGAACATAATCGGTAGAAACTATGTAGTGTCTCCGTCTTGTCTTGCGCCCACAGTATAGATAAAACGGTCAGAAACAGCAACGCCATCGTGCCCGCAATCGGTATTAGAAGGCGTTTTGTGTGCTGTCGCTGTATATAGTCTACCAGTGCTGGTTTGTGTAGCCAGCGGCATTCCAATAGCCAAAATAGAAACCATACGATATACGCCTGACGTGCAAACAACGCAGGGAAAGGCAAGGAAATCAGTAGGAGCAGGAAAAGGAAAAAGTTCAGTTTCTCTATATGTGTCTTTATATTCATAGAGTGTTCGTTTATTTCTTATACCAGCGGTATTTGTGTACGAGTTGAGTGCACTGCGCGATATCCATACCGCGCGTTTCGGCGTATGCTTTTGCCATAATGTCAAGTGCTACCGAATCGATGTCAAGTCGCTCAAAATTGCGGCATCCTTGCTGTATCGTGATGTGTTTGCGGAAGCGTAATCGATTGAGATCCACTATCTCGATATGCCATTCGGGCTCGCTTTTGGGTTGATGGGAGAATAGTATGTTCCCTTGCGAATAGTCCGTATGCAGTATTCCTTGCTCGTGTAGTCGCGCCGTGAACCGCCCAATCTCTGCCAATATCGCTTCGCGCTGTGGAAAAGCGGTGTCCCTCAGGTCTTTGAAGGTGTGGGTACATTCCGATAAGGCACATATATAGTTGCTGTCCGCCAATAGTCCGCCGCGGTAGTTCTCGTGGTAAGAGATGGGCGAAGGCGTGATGCCTTTGGGCAGTCGCAACGCGTATTCGTACGACCGCCTTGCTTTCGATTTACGGAAAAAGGTGTAGATAATGCGCCGCCACCATATGGGGGTGGGAAATTCTTTCACAACAGTTGTTCCTCCTACGATTTTCACGGTGTTCCGTCCTTGTTTGAGAAGTGTTTCTTCCTGCGGAATATAGTCCTTCCACGACGCTCCTCTTTCGTGCTTAAAACTGCCGCAACCATCTGCTTTGGCTTGTTGCCGCGTGGCAAATCGCTTTTGCATTTGCTTGGGGCTACGATATTGATAGTGTTTCACCGCTATGGGCGTGGGAAATACCCGCCCCCAAGGGTGTGGATACCGCCAATGCTCATTCCATAGATACCACGGACGATGCCGCATAAACCGTCTCTCTTGCCGTTTGGTCGCCAGAGTATGTTTTATGTGTGGCAGTACGGCTTCAAAGCCCTGTTCAAAGGGCAGAGTGTGCAAGTCCTCTTCCGTTAGGATGTAGTCCGTACTCTCTTTTTTGACAGTGCAATACCGTTTGGGTACGCGTTGCAAAAATTGCCTTACATTGCCCTGGTATAGTTCGTCCGCGTCCATACGCACACACCACCAGTCTCCACAACTCATCTCATGCCGAAAGACGTGAAAGGCTTTGGCACGCAAGCCGATACGGAACGCCCCTTCATACCGCAAAAAAGGCACTACCTTGGCGTCGCGTTGGCTGAATTGTTGGATTTCTTCCCAAGTACCATCCGTACTACCATTGTCTATTACAATGACTTTGTCGCACCATTGGCAGGCCGATTGCAAGCATAGGTGTATTATGTCTACTTCGTTTTTTACTAATAGAAGCGCGTATATCTTCATACTATATTCTATCTTTTCGTTGGGTGAGTTTGCGCCAATAGTATTTCAGCGGGTGAGTATATTTCAGTTGTTTCCAAGGGCGTGAGCCGTGGGGTGTGTGCAACACGGGATTGTTGAGCATAAGCAGGTTGCGAAAGCCGTGCCCTATTGACCAATGTGAAATCGTAACGTCATACCAATTCTTTGTTGGGTCAAGTGCTTCAAAGTCTAAGGCTTGCAACAGTTCAAGACTTAGCAGGGTACAGCAGAAAGAAAACCGTTTTTTCGTCTCTACGATATGCTTTCCTTGCCGCTGTTCCAATCGTCTCGCATACTCGTAAGGAAAGTTGATAGTATGTTCGCTATTGTGTGTCACAGCCGCTACCATACCTACATGAGGGGCAACAGCACCAAGCATTTGAGGGATAGTATCCTTTTCCACTACCACATCGCTTTCCACTATCAGCAGGTGGCTCGCTGCGGCTATTGCCTCTTTTTGCGCTGTTTGCAGTACCCAGCGATAGTTGGGAGAAGGGTGGGCGATACGGTCGCCTACATGGACGATGGATATGCCCAATTCGTGGGCCAATACATCCAACCGTTCTTGGTTCTCTGGGCTGGAGTTGTCGTCGTATATGGTTAGTAGGTAGCCGCTACTCACAATTGCACGGATCGCTTTTTCGGCACTGTCAATAGCGTCCTTTACAGGCATTATAATGTAGGGTTGCATATCAGTGTGATTTGCGGGGAATGATTCCTTGTTTATATACATATATCTGTGCGCCAAAGTTGTTGCCAAACTGTGTGCCTATATCACCTGCAAAGCGTATACCAAAGCACAAATCCCATGCTTGTGTCACTTTGCGTTCTACCTCCAATAGCAGTGCAGTATTGTGCGATTGCAGTTTATAGGAATCCTGAGTTTGGTATGTGCCGTAGTTGCGGGCATAAGAAATCATAGCGCGATAGCGAAAACCGTATATGTCGCCTCGCAATCCAAAGTGCCATACCTTTGCGCGATTGTTCAGGGTGGCAATTGCTGTCTCGTCTGTATTGTACACAGGCGAAGTGATAAAAGGATTGCCAAGGGTGCGGTAGTAATAGTTCCATCCGTTTCGGTAGATACTGTTTTGGTAGTAGTTGTCCCTACCCGCAAATATCAATCCATCCCTGTCGTGATAGGGACCTGTCTGGTCTGTTGTACCGACATACTCAATGGTTGCGCTTTGTATAAATGGCCAGGCATTTTGCGCGATATTCAATCCAAACACGCCGTCTGGTAGATTGGTACCTGCGCCGATAAAGTGGGCAGATGCATCTTCAAATAGGGTCTGCCAGTAGAGTTGCAAGTGCAAATCCTTCTGGTTGGGCAGGGGTATTTTTCCTTCTACGTTCAGGGTCTGCGCGCCTATGTGATTGCCCTGTGCATTCAACTGGTCGTTGGGCATACTGCCCCCTGCTCCCGCGCGAAAGGCATTGAAAAACGACGAAAAATCGTTCCCTAAGTCACCATAAACGGGCGAGTATCCTCCCCATTGGCATATATGATCCAAGCGATACGAGATATTAACGGGCAGTCTGCCCAAGAAACGGATACCAGCGTATTTGTAATGCACCTTCCCTTTCCGAACGTACACGTTGTCCACTTGCCAAAGTTGGCTGATGGCACCTTGTATTTCTACATAGCCATACAGCCCAGGGAATGCAGTCCACTGCTCAATACCAATGGTAAATCCTGGCATCGGGTGGGCATTGGGAGAAAACGCCATATGACCAGTGGATAGCAAAGGGTCGCCCAATGGGCATTCAATAGGACGGATACCTGCGGATATATCCACGATGTAAAGACGCAGATGGGCATATAGGCGGTTGGTATAGGCGTACCAATAAGTGCGTTGTTGCCTGTCGGGCGTGTGTTGTATAGGTGTTTGTACGCGCGCGGAAGCGGTGCACGCGAAATCATAGTCCCACCAGCGATGGGGGCGCGTGGCGTTTTTCGTAATCCCCATAGTGAAATTCCCGCTGTGTGGGGAAACGGACACGGCAGCATGGGTATTGGTAGTCAGCCAATAAGGGGCATACGCACCGCTACTCGTCAATGCTGCAACCCCCAGTTCGTAATAGAAGGTATCGCGTTCATTGTCGGGACACGCCATCGGCAGAGGCCACCAGTCCCATGCCCATAGCCATTGCGCCAACAGCAGAAAACATATAATTAGTATCTTTCGTTGCATATTAAGGAATAGATAGCAGTTTGTACCAGCCATTCAAAACCGTATTGTATTTATCGTTCCCGCCACCAAAGAAGACAGTCTCTCCCACGGTTACTGCTATCATATTCTCTGTCTCAGACGACGGTAATGCGGCTACATATTGCCATTGGTCGCCCTGTGTATCATAGCGGAGTATATCCTGATATACCTTGCCGTCCGTGAGTGTGCCACCAAATTTCCGTCCTCCAAATAGGTATAGGTATTGCTTGGCAGTGGTGATGGTAGACAAACACCTGCCTCCGAATGGAATATGCGCACATTTTTTCCACTGTATCGCTTTGTCGGTAGGCAGCATTTCGTACCAAGTATCTTTGCTATCGTGCCGATGTCCCGTGCCTACAAAATAGCGTTCTTGACAGGCACTACCAACCGCCGCCTGCACACGTTCGGGCGTCATTCGTCCTTCCTCTTTCATACGCGTCCATTGGTCGGATAGGGGGTCGTAACGGTATATCTCGCGCGTCATTCTCTCTTGGTAGGCTACGCCCCATCCCACGAATAGGTGGTGGTCGTCTGCCATGACAATAGGGCTATTAGAGCACTTGGAAGGATAGTCTGCACATCGCTTCCATATGTTGTCTGAGGGAGAATACAGCCACCAATCGCGTAGGTAATGCGTGCTGTCGGTCTTTGGCTCGCCTGCATAGCCCAATCCCACATATACCTTTTCTCCTTGCACTGCCGCTATGCCTTTCACCCTTGCGCGTAGAGGCGTTTCCCCGCAGTCTGTCCATTGATTGGTGGCAGGGTCGTAGCAAAAAAGAGTATTGGTATATGTTCCATCACTCTTGCGTCCGCCTAATACATAACATTTCCCGCCTACGCTAAACCCAATAGCAGACGTCCTGCCTTCGAGCATAGGCGCACAAGCCACTACATCCGTAAGCGGTTCTGTCGTTGGCTGGCATACCGTAAGCACGCTCAACAGCAAGCATAGATATAGAAAACTGCGATTAGGCTTCGTTGGGTACATGTGTTTTCTTTTTCAGTACGAAGTCGCGTCCTAAATAGTTCTGTTTCACGATAGGATTGGCGGCCAATTCTTCGGGTGTGCCGTGGAAGAGTATCTTTCCTTCGAACAGCAGGTAGGCGCGGTCGGTGATTTGCAGCGTCTCGTCCACGTTGTGGTCGGTGATAAGGATACCGATGTTCTTGTCTTTGAGCCGCCAGACCACGTCCTGTATCTCCTGTACGGCAATCGGGTCAACGCCCGCAAACGGCTCGTCCAGCATCACGAATTTAGGCTCTATGGCAAGACAGCGCGCAATCTCCGTGCGCCGCCTCTCGCCGCCCGACAGGCGGTCGCCCAAGTTTTTCCGCACATGGGCAAGGTTAAACTCGGTTATCAGTTGCTCCAATTTCTGCTGCTGGTATTCCTTGCTGAAACGGGTCATTTCCAAGACCGCGCGGATATTGTCCTCCACGGTCATCTTGCGGAATACACTGGCTTCTTGCGGGAGATAGCCAATGCCCAACTGCGCCCGTTTGTACATAGGGTAGTCGGTAATATCCTTTTCGTTGAGGTAAATCTTGCCCGCATTCGCCGTAATCAACCCCGTCGTCATATAAAACGTGGTCGTCTTGCCCGCCCCATTAGGCCCCAGGAGACCGACAATCTCCCCTTGTTCCAAATAGATGCTGACATCGTTGACTACGGTACGTTTGCCGTATTTCTTTATCAGGTGTTCTGTGCGAAGTGTATCCAAAATAGATGTGTATTAGAATGATGTACTATGCAATCACCACCTCAACGGGGCAGTGGTCGGAATGGACGGCATCCGTCAATATGCGAGCCGACTGCACCCGTTCGCGTAGCGGTTCGCTCACCCAATGGTAGTCTATGCGCCAGCCTACGTTTCTGGCGCGTGCTCCTGCGCGGAAACTCCACCACGAGTAGCGTTCGGGACTCGTATCGAACATCCGAAACGAGTCGATCATACCGCTCGCTTCCCATCTGTCCATCCATTCGCGCTCTTCGGGCAGAAAGCCGCTCACGCCAATCTGACGCTCGGGGTGGTTGATGTCGATGGGCTTGTGGCAGATATTATAATCTCCGCATACCACCACGTTTGGGCGTTCCTTGCGTAGGTTCTCCACCCAAAGCAGGAAATCTTCCAGAAACTGCATCTTCACTGCTTGCCGTGCTTCTCCCGTAGTACCACTGGGGATATAGACGCATACAACGGTGAGGTCTCCAAAATCGGCACGCAATACACGTCCCTCGCTGTCGTAGGCAGGTATGCCCATACCTGCTACCACGCGTTCGGGTTCTTGTCGGCTGAAAATGCAGACGCCCGAATACCCTTTCTTTTCTGCCGAGTGGATATAACTGTGATAGCCCAACTCTTGCATTGCCAATGTGTCTATCTGCTCGGGTTGCGCCTTGCTTTCCTGAATGCAGAATACGTCGGGATTTTCCGTGCGAAGCCAATCCAATAGCCCTTTGCTCTGTGCCGAGCGAATGCCGTTGAGGTTATAGGAGATGATTTTCATAGTGTGTGTTATTTCACAAGAACTTTTTCGGTGGTATGTGCACGGCGTACAATATACATTCCACTCGGCAATGTATTGTCAATAGGCACCTGCATACCCGTAAGGGTGTATATTGCCACAATAGGGTTGTCCGCGCTATCCTCTATATCGTTCCAGCCCATTTCCGTAGTGGTATCCGGTGCCAGGAATTTGAAACGAATCACACCATCCGCCTGCTCCTCAATATTATAAATAGGGTGCTTGCTGATGCCTGTATATTGCGTTGCCCCCGCAGGGTACAAATCGGTTGCACGGTCTATGGTTGCAGAGGTATTGGTCTTTGCCTCGATGATATCCACGCCCATACTGGTTTTTGTGTTGTTGGGTGTATTGTTATACCACTTGCTGTAACTGTATTGGACTTTTGTGAGCATTAGCCCATGTCCCGCGAGGTAGTCATCCCACATATTCGATTGGCGGTTTTCCAAGATGTAGAACGTCGTGGGATTGGGATCGCTGCCCACTAAGTTGTGCTTATCGGTTTCCGAAATGAGCAGCACTTCGTTGGTTGAGAACAAGTCATGCAATGTCACTATGGCAGTGTCCGTGATAATCCGAGGGGTAGCCCAGCCGAAGAAGAAACGTTCGTAGCCCGAGTAGGTAGGAGGATTGTTGCCGTCGTTGTTGTAGGGGCCATAGTCCATCACATCCCAACTGCCCAAGGTGCGGTGTGAGGAATTGTTGGTAGGGTAGAAGTCAGGCAAACCCAATACATGGCTGAATTCATGCACGAATGTGCCGATGCCTTCGTGTTGTTTGGACGTGTAGGACAATTCGCTACCGCAGGCGTACGTGTCTATCGATACGCCATCAATGACCAAGTTCGTTCCAGCAGCCGTCAGCCAATAACTATGCGGCCAGATGGTGTTCGCTCCGCCACCGTCTGCTTCGCCATAGCCTGCATAGACCACATATACGTAGTCCATCACCCCGTCCTTGTCGTTGTCATATACGCTAAAATCTATATCGTATTCTTTGTCTGCCAACTGGCAGGCTTCCACCACCATTTCTTCGGGGGCTTGGTCATCACCGTTGTAGTTGTTCTTACCATAGTATGCGAATTTCTGGCTGACGGTTACGGGACCAACTACGTCAAATTGGGGATTGTATTGTCCGAACGAAGCATCCTGGAAGTATTTGCGGGCAGACCCCTGTGCTTGGATGGTCGTGTTGCCAGATTTATATTTGCGGGTATAGTCCACGCCGTTGTGCATACTGTCCATTTCCGCCTGACTGGTCTTGAATGCCAAGTCGGCAAAGTTCACCAAGATGACCAATCCTTTTTCTGCAAGGTTTGTAGGATATCCTACCTGTGTGGCTGCGGGCTTACGCATACGTGTCTCACTGGCTTTTGCATAGCGTGAGGCGGTACGGCGTGCCGTGATTTGTTCTTCGGTAAGTGCAGGTATTTTTTGCCATTTCCCTTCGTTGTCCTGTTGTACCCATTCGCCTGCGGTATTGGTGATCCAATGAAAATGTTCGTCACCGTGCTGATACACAACGGTTTCTGTGCCATCCGCGTCGATATGTACAATAGGTCCTCGTTTAGCGGGTTTGGCAAATAAAAATGCGGCTGCCAAGCAGCATACTGCGGTTAAAATCGTTTTTTTCATATGACGTATATTGTCCGTTACTATAAAATTATTTCTTTGTTGTAGGTTGATTGTATCGGACGCTCAATTTCAGCAGAAAAATGGGGTCGCTATATCTGCCCCTTTTACATCGTTTCTTTTTCGCTGTCCTTACGGGTCATCTACGGGTCATCTACGGGTCATTTAGCCGAGAACTAGCGGACAACTCGCTGACAAGTAGCCGACAAGTCGCCGACAAGTCGCTCTCAAACGGCATCGTCAAGCCCAATCTCCTGTTCAATCAGTAGAGAGCATTTTCTGTATTCCTTTGCGTTGTAGCCAGTGCATTTCGCAGCGGCTGCGTTTTTCTTTGTTGTATGCCTGCTTCCTGCTTGCTACGATAGTGCTGTCTTTGCTATGTAGGGCATAGCATAGCACTCCTTTCTTGTTTTCAACGATTTGCCATCCATCTGTTGTCATGGTGTAATGTTGATGTTCATCACCGCGCAGATAGATATGGAGAGTGTCGCCATTGGGCTGGATGCGCTCTATCACTCCGCGGTAGGCGGGTACGCTTGTTTTGACCGTGGGTGTAGCCTTTTCCGATTGCCCAAAAGAAAGTACCGTGAGTAGGCAGCAGAATAGCAATATACTGTATTTCTTCATCATAGCGTCTGTTTTGTGGGAATGAATATATATAACCGTTTGTTGTTTTCTTCTACGGTATCAGGCAATGCCTTGTGCTGCACTTCTTTTTACCCTTTTGAACAGTTCCGATGCGAACACAAAATCATCCAATGCTTCATTATTGGCATGGAATATGTCGAAGCGCGAACCCTGCCATTCTTTTTTCCCGTTTTTGAGGAACAGGATGTTGTCGCCAATCTCCATGATAGAGTTCATATCGTGCGAGTTGATGACGGTGCATATACCATATTCCTCGGTAATGTCCTTGATAAGTTGGTCAATGACGATACTGGTCTTTGGGTCGAGACCCGAGTTGGGTTCATCGCAGAAAAGGTACTTGGGATTCATCGCAATAGCACGTGCGATGGCTACGCGTTTCTGCATGCCACCACTGATTTCGGAGGGCATCAGGTGCAATGCACGTTCCGATATATCCACGCGAGCAAGGCAGAAACGTGCACGTTCCTCCTTCTCGTCTTTGCTCATGCCTGAGAACATTTCCAAGGGGAATAGCACGTTCTCCAGCACCGTTTGCGAGTCGAAGAGCGCAGCACCTTGAAACAGCATTCCAACATTTCGATGCAGGTGGCGCATCTCATCTTCGCTGAGTTTGCCTATATCTAACTTGCCGTCGTAAATGATATGTCCTTCATCCACCTTGTGCAGCCCGATGAGCGCCTTCATCAATACGGTCTTACCGGAGCCGGATTGACCGATGATCATATTGACCTTTCCATCCAGCATCTCGGTACTGATGTCGTTCAGCACCACCGCTTCATCGAAACGTTTTACGATATTTCTTACTTCTATCATATCTGTCTTTTATAATATACTCCGATCGCCTGTGTACCGCTTTATGCTATGCGGGCATCGATTGCCTTTACAGGAGCAGTTTGGTGAGTAGCAGGTCGGCAAAAAGGATGACGATGCTCGAGTTTACCACTGCGTTGGTGCTGGCACGTCCTACATCCAACGCCCCGCCTTTGGCATAATAGCCGTAGTAGGATGCCATAGAGGTAATGATGAACGCGAATACTAGGGCTTTGATGATGCCATACCATACAAACCACGGGTTGAAAGCGTATTGTATGCCCACCACATAGTCTTGTATGGTGATGATGTCCGTAAATGCGCCGATCGCCCAGCCGCCGATTAGCCCCATGGTAGAGGAGATGATGACCAAGAAAGGCATCATGGTCATAAATGCTGTGATTTTGGGTAATATCAGGTAGTTGGCAGAATTAACGCCCATGATTTCCAAGGCGTCAATCTGCTCTGTGATACGCATCGTGCCGATTTCAGATGCAATGTTCGAACCTACTTTGCCTGCCAATATCAAGCATAGGATAGTAGAGGAGAACTCCAAGAGCATAGTCTCACGCGTCAGCAGACCCGTGATGTAGGTGGGTAGAAAGGGATTTTCGGTATTGGTCTTTGCCTGAATGGTCAGAATAGCCCCGATAAATACCGAGATAATGATGACGATGGGCAGCGATTGCAGCCCTTGTTTCTCCAGTTCACGGGAATACTGCCGCCAGAACATCCGTTGTTTGTCGGGCAAACGGAGTACATGTCCCAATAGCAGAAAGTACTCGCCAATATGCTGAATCATATTCTTTATCATAGCAGCCTACATTGTTTTTTAGTAGCGTACGCCGTACGCTGTTCAGTATGATTTTAGGCGGCAAAGTTACGGCTTTTTTTTGAAATATACAAATTTTTCGTATTTATTTGTACGTCTCACAGGAGGGGACACCTTTTATAGGGCGCTTTATCGTATGCAAACTCCTCCCTTGCAGGGAATACTGCAAGGGAGGAGTCGATGGTTGTAGCGGAAAGATAACGGTCTTACCCTCGCCACTTGCCAGTCGCGGTGCTTATTTCTGCAAGGCGAGGGCTACGTTTACGGCGCAGGCTACGGTGCAGCCTACCATCGGGTTGTTACCGATACCGAGGAAGCCCATCATCTCTACGTGTGCAGGTACAGAAGACGAACCTGCGAACTGTGCATCGCTGTGCATACGACCCATCGTGTCGGTCATACCGTAGGATGCAGGACCTGCTGCCATGTTGTCGGGGTGCAAGGTACGACCTGTGCCGCCACCCGATGCCACAGAGAAGTAAGGCTTGCCCGCGAGGATACGCTCTTTCTTGTACGTACCTGCTACGGGGTGCTGGAAACGGGTGGGGTTGGTAGAGTTACCCGTGATGGATACATCTACGTTCTCGTGCCACAGGATAGCCACACCTTCGCGCACGTCGTCTGCACCGTAGCAGTTCACTTTGGCACGTGGTCCGTTGCTATATGCCTTGCGGCGCACCTCTTTGAGTTCGCCAGTGAAGTAATCGAACTCGGTCTGTACGTAGGTGAAACCGTTGATACGGCTGATGATCATCGCCGCGTCTTTGCCCAGACCGTTGAGGATGATGCGGAGCGGTTTCTGACGTACTTTGTTTGCCATCTCGGCAATCTTGATAGCACCCTCTGCGGCTGCGAAACTCTCGTGACCTGCCAAGAATGCAAAGCACTCGGTGTCCTCGCGGAGCAGACGGGCTGCCAAGTTACCGTGTCCGATACCTACCTTGCGGTCGTCAGCCACAGAGCCAGGAATGCAGAATGCCTGCAAGCCGATACCGATAGCCTCGGCAGCGTCAGCCGCGTTCTTGCAGCCTTTCTTCAAGGCGATAGCACTACCTACTACGTATGCCCATTTTGCGTTCTCGAAGCAGATACGCTGGGTCTCCTCGCAGGTCAGATACGGGTCAATACCATATTGTTCGCAAATCTGATTAGCCTCTTCGATAGAAGCGATGCCATTTGCGTTGAGGGCGGCGAGAACCTGTTTCTCGCGGCGGTCTTGCGACTCAAATTGAACAGGACGAATCATAGTCTTACTCCTTTCTTGGGTCAATGGATTTAACGGCTCCCTGCTCCGCGGTCGTACGACCATACGTGCCGGTTACTTGTTTCAATGCCTCATCGGCGGGTACACCTTTCTTGATAGCGTCCATAAACTTGCCCATATGCACATATTCATAGCCGCAGATTTCGTTGTCCTCGTCAAGGAACTGCTTGGTGATATAGCCCTCGGTGAGTTGCAGGTAGCGTGCGCCTTTCTCCTTGGTGGAGAAGAGCGTACCGCACTGGCTGACGAGACCCTTGCCCAGGTCTTCCAGGCCTGCGCCGATAGCCAAGCCACCCTCCGAGAAAGCAGACTGTGTACGGCCATATACGATTTGCAAGAACAACTCGCGCATGGCGGTGTTGATAGCGTCGCATACGAGGTCGGTATTCAGGGCTTCCAGGAGCGTCTTGCCCGGTAGGATTTCTGCTGCCATAGCCGCAGAGTGGGTCATACCCGAGCAGCCGATGGTCTCTACCAATGCCTCTTCGATGATACCGTTCTTGACATTCAAACTCAGTTTGCATGCGCCTTGTTGGGGAGCGCACCAACCAATACCGTGGGTCATACCAGAGATGTCGGAAATCTCTTTTGCCTTCACCCACTTACCCTCTTCGGGGATAGGAGCCGGTCCGTGGTGAGGACCTTTGGCTACCTGGCACATATTCTGTACCTCTTTGGAGTAAATCATAAATGGTGTTAGTTTTATATTTTAGTACTTGTTGTCTGTTATGTGCTACTTACTGTCTGCCACCTGTCGGCTGCTTACCTGTTGTTTGTGCGCGGGTGTGCAGGTATGTAGGCAAGCCTTCTCAATCAGCGCGCAAAATTACGACTTTTTTTTCAGATATGCAAATGTCTTGCCATTTTTGCATAGCCCACTTGCCAATCTCGTAGGACTTGTGGGGCTATGCTGTCCCACGAGGTGCTACTTGGCTTGGTACTCGCCTATTCGACAAGTTCGTAGTGGGTGCTTCTACCGCCCTCTTCCGCACGGCGAAGAATGCCTTTTTGGATAAGTGCTTGTATATCACGCAACGCAGTATCTTGTGAACAGTGGTTTACTTTGGCATATTT
>X363_Desmarests_Spiny_Pocket_Mouse__coassemble_292_pt1 | contig 35681 bp, 37 predicted proteins | sample X363_Desmarests_Spiny_Pocket_Mouse__metabat2_low_PE_030 | metagenome-assembled genome bin X363_Desmarests_Spiny_Pocket_Mouse
TAGATTTAAGGTTAAGTAAAGATTGGGTTGTCGTGATGACAATCCTTCTTTTTTTATACGTTATCTACACTGATATATGCCAAGTTTCTACGATAAATCCGATTTAGATGAAGCCGTTCGCGTGCTACGAGAGGGCGGAGTGATAGTCTATCCCACGGATACCGTGTGGGGAATAGGATGTGATGCTACCAACGAAGAGGCCGTCCGAAAAATCTATGCTCTGAAACATCGGGAAGATGCAAAATCTATGTTGGTGCTTTTAGACGCCGTCGGTAAACTGCAAGGATATGTACGTGATATCCCAGATATGGCGTGGGAACTATTGGAGTGTACTTCCGACAGCGAACAACGCCCTATGACCATCATCTACCCCAATGCGAAAAATATCGCAAAAAATCTTATAGCAGGAGACGGAAGTATCGGCATTCGCATTACCAAAGAGTCTTTTTCAAAAGCACTTTGCGAGCGACTGAAACGACCCATTGTTTCCACATCAGCCAATATAAGCGGTGAGCCTGCTGCTAAGAATTTCAGCCAGATTTCTCAGGATATACTTTCTCAAGCGGATTATGTATGTCTGTACAGACGAGATGATGAGGAAGAAAAACAACCCAGCAGTATCATTAAACTCGGGTTGCATAATGAAATACAAATCATTCGCCCTTAAATGACCCCACATCGCAAACAACAACTTATATATATACTGACCGACATTGTTTCGTCCGAAATAGTGTGGCTGTGTTTCCTGTTGTTCAGATGGCTTGTGAATGACGGAAAAGTGTTCGGTGTGGATACGGTATTGATACCTGCATTCAGTTTTTATCCGCCTTTGTTTATCTATCCCGTAGTCTGTATCGGCACATACTATCTCTCCGGATACTACCTTAGGCCTTTTCAAAAAGAGAGAACAAAGGAACTCATAACCACTTTTTGGAGTGCGCTGCTTATTTCGTTGTTGTTCTTTTTTATTATCATTATCGATGATGTGGTAGAGAGTTACGAACGATACCTAATATCGCTCGCCGTGCTTTTTGTTCTGCAATTCACAATCAGTTACATACCCCGCAGAATTATCACTTTTTATACCAAGGGAAAAGCGCATTATCGCAAACGTACGATTCACAGCATTGCAGAAGCAAATCGTATTCAAAAAGGAAACGTAGAAGAAGTGGTTATTGATTTGCCGAAAAATAGTCCAGAACGCACGTTGTACACCATCATCAATCGATTATACCCCTTAGGCGTTGAGATATCTGTTGCTCCTCGCATATACGATATGCTGACAGGTGCTGCACGTATTGTCGAAATAGAGAGCGAGCCGTTGGTGCGAATCACAGAACATAAAATGAGCGATGCAGGTTTATGTATAAAAAGAGCGGCAGACATCATAGTTTCATCGCTGATACTGGTGCTGTTTTCTCCGCTGTATATTTTGTTGTCCATACTGGTTTACACCACCTCAAAAGGAACTGTCTTATATCGTCAGCAACGCATCGGTTTACATGGTATTCCATTCAATATACTGAAATTTAGAACTATGCATATTGACGCAGAAAAGCAGACCCCTATGCTGAGTCAAGACAATGACCCTCGTATCACAAAAGTGGGGCATTTCCTGCGCAAATACCGTCTGGACGAACTGCCTCAGATGTGGAACGTGCTTGTAGGTGATATGTCGCTTGTAGGACCCCGTCCAGAGCGCGCCTATTTCATTCAGCAGATAGAGCAGAAAGCACCCTACTACTGTCTATTGTATAAAATTCGACCTGGACTGACCAGTTGGGGGCCTATTCGCGTAGGTTATACGGATACCATAGATAAGATGGTGCAACGGCTTAACTATGACATCATGTATATGGAAAATATGTCTATTCGATTAGACATCAAAATATTATTCTTTACGATAGGAGTCATTATAGATGGAAAAGGAAAATAAACCCACCTACGACAGCGCAATGGCGCGTGTAGAAGAGATAGTGCAACAATTGGAACAATCTGAAGCAATCAGTTTAGAAGCATACGACGTACTGGCTAAAGAAGCAAAGGAACTCTTGGCTTTCTGTCGTGCAGAAATTGAAAATTTAGAAGAACAACTGACAAAAGATGCACAGTGATACCACATTATTGCTGAGAAATACGCTTGATAAACGTATCCATAAAGACGTGATTGAACTGCTATCGCACCATGCCAATCGCGATGCTTGTCTGCGAAACAAATTAGTACGTCTTGTTTTTGACGAGAACCAACGTATTGCCAATAATGCCACGTGGGTGCTTACACATTGCTCCAAGGAAACACTATACAATTTAGAAAAAAGGCAACATGATTTTATCTCTCGCTGTCTTTCTACTGCCGATACAACGCAACACCGTCTGTTACTGACCATCCTATCCCGTCAGCACCCGCCAAAAAAACTCCATTCCTCGCTTTTTAATCGATGTTTAGACGGCATTCAAGACCCATCTGTTGCACCGGGTACACAAGCACTTTATATCCGATTAGCCCACCAATGGAGTTTGTATGACAAAGATCTTCATCAAGAGTTCTGCCATCTTATAAACTACATGGATACATCTTTATGTTCGCCTGCTGTTCTTTCTGCCATCCAACATATCAACTCATCTCAAGCATCCGCTGAATAGGCAGCAATGCCTTTTTGGCTAAATCGCTGTCTATACTAATTTCTGGTTGTTCCTCTTTCAAGCATTGCAACAGTTTTTCCAATGTGTTAAGACGCATATACTCACACTCGTTGCAATGGCATCCTATTGCCTCACTCTGCTCTGGCGGAACGGGTATAAATTCCTTGTCAGGGCACGCACGTTGCATCTCATGCAAAATTCCGCTTTCTGTGGCTACAATAAATTGCTTCTGCGGACTTTCTATGGCAAAGTCAAGCAATGCCTTGGTTGAGCCTATTTTATCCGCCTGCGTCAAAATTACAGCCTTACACTCAGGATGCGCCAACACAGGTGCATCAGGGTGATTTTTCTTCAGCGCAAGCAAAGCCTCCAAAGAGAACCGGCTATGCACATGACACGCTCCATCCCATAGCAGCATATTCCTGCCTGTCACGCTATTGATATAGCCCCCTAAGTTTTTGTCAGGACCAAAGATTATCTTGGCTTCTGCTGGCAACTGTTCCACTATCTTGCGTGCGTTTGACGAGGTCACTACCACATCTGTCAGTGCCTTCACGGCTGCTGAGGTATTGACATACGACACCACTATATGGTCGGGGTATTTGGCTTTCATTGCCGCCAGATCTTCTGCCTTACAAGAATCCGCCAGACTACAACCTGCTGCCATATCGGGAATCAGCACTTTTTTATCAGGACAAAGTATTTTCATTGTCTCACCCATAAAATGCACACCACACATAACAATGATATCTGCATCCACCGTGGTGGCTTTCTGTGCCAATGCCAAGGAATCGCCTATAAAATCCGCTACATCCTGTATTTCTGGCCGTGTATAATAATGCGCCATAATGATCGCATTTTTCTCCTTGCAGATACGCCGTATCTCTTCCTTTATCATATTATAATCTATTTAATTAAAAACCTATTGATTATATTACCGTGTTGAAACGGTATAAAACGATGCTTTATTGCATATTTTCAATGTATTATATCATTTCAAAAAAGTAAATCATACGTACAAACTTTTGAAAACTATCCCTTTCTTAACGAAATCGACATACTTACGATATACAATTTCAAAAACTTGTTTATAACCACTTTTTCAATTTGAAATACAGCAAGATAGCCACAGTAGATCCCACCATTAGCAGAAGCGCGAACAAGTAGCCGTATCGCCAATGTAGTTCGGGCATAATGTCGAAGTTCATACCGTATAGACTTGCCACTAATGTAGGCGGAAGGAATACTACATTTACCACAGTGAATATCTTGATAATCTTGTTCTGCTCGATGTTTACCAAACCGAGGAAGGTATCCTGCAAGTAGTCCAGACGATCGAAGCCAAATCGTGTGTAATCAAAGAGGGAGTTTATATCCTTGATAATCATGGTCAATCGAGGTTGTAACTCATCTGGAAAGAAATCACATTTCAAAAAATTGCTTATCACACGTTGCTTATCCATAATGTTCTGTCGGATGATAGTTACTTTTTCCTGTAAGTCTTTGATTTGCAACAACACATCTTCGTCCATTTTTCCATTATGAATAGTCAGTTCCTGGGATAGGTTGGTGATCATATCGGTGGCATCCTCTATCATATCGGCGTCTTTTTCCACACGTGTTTCCATTAGCGCGACCAATACATGATAGCCTGTGGGAAAATTTCGGGTGTTCACAAACATCTTCTTGACAGTCTCGTTGAACGATGCCAACTCCACATCACGGCTCGTGACCAATATGCTGTTTTTCAGAATGAAGTTCACAGGCTCCATTTCGTAGTTGTTGGTCAGGAAGTTGCTATTTGCTACAATAGAATCATCCGTCTGTATGTATCGGGAGGACATCTCAATCTCTTCCATCTCTTCGTCTTCCTGAATATCAATTTTCAGGAATCCCTCCAAGGTGTCCTCTGTCTTGTCGCTTACATCCAACAGGTCTATCCAGATAATATCTTTCTTATCCAATTCGCGCAGCATGCTGATGGTCTTAGCCACTTTTATTTTCTCGCTGTCTTTATAGAATATTCTCAGTTCTGCCATAGTTGTGCTTTCATTAAGAGTTTTTGCTGTTATGGTTGTCAAGACGCTTTTTCAATCATGCGTGTCAGTTCAATAAATTCTTCTACGCTCAGTTGTTCTGGTCTTTTGGTAAATATAGCAGTTTCCAATAGCGGATTTCCTTTGCCTACCAAGGCTTGCAGAGAGTTGCGCATCTGTTTCCGTCGCTGGTTGAAAGCCGTCTTCACCACTTGTTTGAATAAGGTTTCGTCACAATCTAAATGTGTGCGCTTGTTGCGTGTCATTCGAATCACTGCTGATTTTACCTTGGGCGGTGGATTAAAGACATATTCATCCACGGTAAACAGGTATTCTATATCGTAGTATGCTTGGAGCAACACAGACAATATGCCGTACGTTTTGTTGCCAGGTTTCGATGCAATGCGCTCTGCCACCTCTTTTTGTATCATACCTGCACAGACGGGAATACGGTCTTTATAGTCTAATACTTTGAAAAAAATCTGGCTGGAAATGTTGTAAGGATAGTTTCCTATGACATTGAAATTTCCTTCTGGATAGAGGATATTCAAATCAAGTTTCAGAAAATCACCTTCCACTAAGTGTAGTTCGGGATACCATTCTTTCAGATATGCCACGCTTTCGCGGTCTATCTCTATGGCAGTGAGTTGGATACGGGGATTTTTTAGCAAATACTGGGTCAGCACACCCATACCAGGACCTATCTCCAATACGGGTCCTTCTGCTATGGTTTCAGCAATTCTCTGGGCGACACTCAGGTCTTTCAAAAAGTGCTGACCCAAGAATTTTTTGGCTCTTACTTGTTGCATTCTGTAAGTGATAATCGTCCATATATAAAATTTCTACTTTTTTTGCTTGTTCGTTTGCAAAATTCTTTGTACCTTTGCATAAGGTTTTATTCAAGCGTACAAAATTACAACTTTTTTTCGACTAATGCAAGCGCTTGCGCGAATTATTACGAAATTTATAGATTTTTTCTATCCTCCTTTCAGGAAACTTATTCCCGAGCAAATATTCCGTTATGCGGTGTGTGGGGGAGGAAATGTCGTACTCGATTGGGTGCTGTATTTTTTTATCTATAACTATGGCGTAGGGCACGATTTGCAATACTTTACGCTTATGGGGCACACGTTTTGTATGACACCGCATATCACAACGCTTTGCATTGTATTTCCGATCACGTTACTGACAGGGTTTTGGCTCAACAAGTATGTTACTTTCACGCAGTCTAACCTACGAGGAACAAGACAATTGGGCAGATATATCCTCATTGTATGCGCCAATTTGCTGATTAACTATTTCGGGCTGAAATTATGCGTTGAGGTATTAGGGTGGTATCCCACACCCAGCAAGATGTTCATCACGTGTATTACAGTGGTTGTAAGTTTTATAGGACAAAAATACTTTTCGTTTCGATGATTATGAGAAAAGACATTGTTTATTCGTGGATTGCTATTTTAGCAACAGGGTTATTGGCAGGTGTGGTAGGGCTTATCGGGCAGATTCATGCGCCTGCGGTGGTATGCAAACACTACCGTTTCGATAAGGTGGTGTACCTCACGCCTGAGAGACAAGACAGCCTCGTGATGTCTTTTGACTACACAGTGCCTTGTGCGCTTTCTCATGGTGCTGCTCCATACTGCAAGTTGGCGCGTGCTATTTGCAGCACGGTCTTAGGCGATGCGTTTGTGGATATGAAGCCTCAGCAGGCACTCGAAGCGTACGCAGCACTCAAACACACAGAGTATGTCCAGGAAAATCTGCCGCTTATGCAGGAATGGGAGATGGATAATCCAGATTCTAAACATGGCGTGATGTTTTGCCAAGAGATGCTGTTTCATGCTGCGCCTATCAGCGCAGGGCGGGGAATATGGAGTTATGGCATCGATATATACGAATATACAGGCGGTGCGCATGGCAACAACTATCTCCTGATTCAGAACTACGATTTGGATACCGAAGAGCGTATCACGGAGGAGGATCTGTTCCAAGAGGGGTATTTTGAGCCTTTGCATACCTTGCTTGTTTCCACCCTTATTGCACAAACGGAAGAGGCAAGCACCGAGCGCGAACTCAAAAAGATGGGATATAGCATAGAAGACATCGTGCCAAATGATAATTTCTTTGTTTCCGCAGACGGAATAACCTACGTGTATAATGCCTACGAGATAGCCCCCTATGCAATGGGGCGTACCTATATCTTCCTCGGATGGGATAGCATACAAGGCCTATTGGCTGATTAAGCGGCTAAGGAATTTACTTTTTCTTTTTCGGAAGAGGCAATGCGTTCCACAGGGTTTGTACGATAGTGCAGACCCTGTTTTGTTCTTCTATCTCCAAGATATAACGCGGCTTGGCACCTTCGTAGGGGATGCCTGTTTCTGTATTTGCCATAAGGGTATGAATGGCAGGGTGTATTTGGATATAGCAGGTGTTGTCGCAGGCGGTAAGTACGCATTTCTCGTTTACGTAGATGACATAGTCGCCCATCATCTTCCGTGCCTTCACCTCGCCCAAGGGACGCAACTGTTCGCAGACAAAGGCAATATATTCTGGGGTACACATACGGATTGTTTCTTTTGTGCAAAGATAGTGCTTTTTGGCGAGACTACCAAATCAATGATGATTTAGATGCGAATGAAAGCAGAGAAGCGTTATAGTTTGTAAGTATATCCCAAGGAGTGGGATGCACACCACTCCTTGGTCTGTGAAGGTAGGCTGATAATGCCATAGGCATTCGGTTATAGACTACCCGTGCCGACTATCACTCGCTGGTTGCATTAAACTATGAGAAAACCCAAAAGAGAAATCTTAAAAATATCCGCCCGATGTCCGCCCGAGTACCTATAATATGGTTTATTGTTTCATTCCGTTAGCCATCTTTCCTTCTCGGTAGAATGATTAAAATTTATTCCTTATTCTCTCGCTTACTCGAAATGTTCCACGAGCGGTCAGGTAGCGGTCAGGTAGCGGTCAGGTAGAGGATATGTTGCGGATTGTTCCACGCTACGTAGTGCCTATTTTGTTATCATTTTTTATACTTTGTACTTATAGGATATTATGTATAATGATAGGGTAAAAACAATTTCCCTTCAACCTATGCGTGCTGATTATAGTTTCTTTGAAGCGTCATAGGTTTCGATGATTTTGGATTGGATGACGACAGAAGTGTCTCCTTTTTGTATATACTCACTCTTGGTGGTGATGGTGCGGGTGAGGTTGCAGGAGGTGGCAACGATAGCCACAATGCCTGCTAAAAATAGTTTCTTCATAAAAGTAGGATAGTAGAAAGTTTACAATTAGCGTTGCGCATTACGCAGTGTATTCTGCCATACAGAACGACCATAGGTATTTATTGAACGTTCGGTACTGCGATTGCGCCTTGAAGTTCACTTGGTCTTGTGCCAGCGTGCTTGGATTCATCTTTCGTTCATATACCATTTTGGCTACTGCCTTGAACGCAGCGCGCTGCGCTATTTGGTCGGCGGATGCTGTCCTGTTGCTGTAGTCGATGCACGAGGTGTAGTTCTTCTGCTCTCCGTTGCCATTGATGCTGTGGCGGTGGTTGTAGGTGGTACGATGCTTTTTAGACAGTTTGCCCGAAATGTGGTCGATAGGGTCTATGTAATATACTTTTGCCATATTTTTTTGTGTGTTAAGGTTTACCTGCTTCCGCCCTCTTATTCCTCCAGGACAAGTCGTTTGGGGACAGTGCTTCAAAATTCCGAAGTCTTGTTCTACAAAAGATGCAGGGATGAAGGTGCGGAAGCAGATAAGTCGTTATATATTAGGTTGTTGTGCGTAATGGTTGCTGTGTAGCAAACCCAATATGCAAGGTGTTACAGTTTGGCATATTCCTGCGCGAGGACATAGCCGTAGAGGGTTGTGTACTTGGTTTGGGCTTTGAAGGCGGCCTCGTAGGTTGCTCTCTGAGTGGTATCTGCCAATGCCGTCTTGGTAGCCGCTGCGGCGGAACGGAATTTCGCTTGTCGTTCCAATTCGGCTGCGGAGTAGGGCTTGGTGCGGGGATGGCAGATTTGCGAGGTGAACTGAGTGTCACGCATTTTCTTGTAGATGATGTTGCTGTGTTTGCAGATTTTGCCCTGAAAAGAGGTGAAGGGGGCTTCCAATTTAATTTGACTCATAGATTTTTTTGGATTTTGTGTTTTTTAGAGACATCTATTTCAGCACCCCGCCTTGTTCATCAAACGAAACACGACTTTGTACGGGCACTCGTAGGGTGTTGCGTTTGGTGGTGCAGGAGCGGTATGCTCAGTCATTATGCCCGCATAACTCCTTCGCATTGCTTCGTATCTGCTCTCTAAAATTCCACAAACCAGAATGGTAGGTGGGAGAGCAGTAGGCTCTAAAAAACGGGTTGATAATTAGTGATTTATAGTATGGAGAGTGCACTTCCAGTCGTGGGTGAAGGTGAGGGACTGTGCGAGGGTCTGGCGGATGATGGAGCAGGCTTCGTCGGGTCGGAAATTGCTGTCAAGCGGTGGTACAGTGGCAGTGAGCGTTTTGCGGGTGACCTTGAAAATAGGGTTGAGTGTTTCAAGGTGGTAGAGGATAGCCTGTTTGGCTCGGGCGATTTGTTCAACATCAAGGCAATGGACGGTGATGAGGATGTAGTGTTGCTGATTTTTCATACAAAATGGAATTTATTATTATTTTATCGGTGCATTTGCCTGATTATGCAAATGGATACTCTTGGGAGGGATTAACACGCTATGCTTGGCAAGAGGAGGTTTTTTGAGTGTTCCCTCTGCGGGGACGCGTTTCTATAATAATGCTGCAAAAAATGTAGGCATACAGGCTGTTTTGTGCCTACATTTGGATAGTAGACCTGCTTGCAAGCATAAAAACACTATTCAATAACCTGAAAACAAGTTTATTAGAAAGATACTATTATTTTGCAATTTTTTGTCGATGTGCCTACACTTGTGCCTACATTTGGTTTTGGGAGGGGTTGAGCAAGCCTGCCAAACGGTGGACGTCCGCCTTGTTCTTTGCGGTCTCACTGACGCTAATTCCCATGACTGATGGTATCTTAAAAATCGCGGAAAGGTGCGGAGAAAGTGAAACATTTTGCGATTTCGACATAAAACAGCCAAAAAGATTTTGCGATTTCGACGTAAAACAGCCAAAAAGATTTTGCGATTTCGATAATTTGTTGTATCTTTGCACACAAAATCAAAAACTTAGCGTTGTATGATATTTCAGAGAAAACTGTATAACGAGATGCTCCGTTGGAAAAACGAGCGTAAGGGTTCAACTGCTTTGCTGCTGAATGGAGCACGGCGCGTGGGCAAATCGACATTGGTGGAAGAATTTGCCAAGCATGAGTATAAGACATATATCCTGATAGACTTTAACAATGTGAAGGAGGAAATCAATTCGCTGTTCAGCCATATCAGCGATTTGGATTTTTTCTTTATGCGTCTGCAAGTGGAATATAACGTTACGCTGTATGAGCGCGAAAGTGTCATTGTTTTTGATGAAGTACAGCAGCAACCTTTGGCACGCCAAGCCATCAAGTATTTGGTCAAAGACGGGCGATACGACTATATCGAAACAGGCTCGTTGCTGACCTTAAAGCGTAATGTGCAGCATATCACCATTCCCAGTGAGGAGACCCGCCTTACTTTGTACCCTTTGGATTTGGAAGAGTTTTACTGGGCAATAGGCAAAACCACTCGTGGCGAAATGCTTCGCCAATTCTATGCGATGAAACGCCCTTTGGAGTCTGCCCACCGTACCTATATGCAAGACCTGCGTTTGTATATGCTTATAGGCGGTATGCCACAAGCCGTTGAGACCTACTTGCAAACCAATAACCTGCAACAGGTAGATGTCAAAAAACGAGAAATTATAGCACTCTATGCAGAAGACTTTCGTAAAGTAGACCCTTCTGGACGTGCTTCGCGTATGTTCCTGCATATACCCGCAGGGTTGTCTTCTAACGCTTCCCGTTTTGTTGTGGCTGGTACTGGGGATAGGAAAACTTCTTCTACGGATACGGTTATAATGGATATGGAGGACAGCGGTGTTGTGCAGCTTGCCTACCATGCCAATGACCCCAATGTGGGATTGGGATTATCGCATAGCCTTGATAGATACAAGATGTATCTGACCGACACGGGCTTGTTTGTGACCTTGGCATTCTGGGATAAGGATTTCACGGAAAATATTATCTATCGAAAATTGCTATCGGATAAATTGGAAGCCAATTTAGGCTATGTGTATGAGAATTTGGTTGCTCAAATGTTGCGAACGGCAGGTAACATGCTCTACTACTATACATTCCCTACGGATAGCAATCACAACTACGAGATAGATTTCTTGCTTTCTCGCGGTAATAAGATAGTACCTATTGAGGTCAAATCATCGGGCTATAAAACGCATAAGTCCTTGGACGTTTTTTGCGAAAAATTCTCTTCGCGCATAGTTGAGCGTATATTGCTCTACACCAAAGACTATGCAAAAGACGGACAAACGATTTGTGTACCTGTGTATTTCACCAGTTTTTTATAGTGTCGGGATTGTGTATCGTCTTGGTTTCGATAGTTGTTAGTCTATACGATAGATACATCATTGCCCTGTATATAATAAAATCCCTCAGCGGACACCACCGCTGAGGGATTTTCTGCTATTAAATCCAAGTTTAATAATCGATTTTGTTTTGGGAGGGGTTGAGCAACTCTGCCAAATGGCCGATAGCGAGTTTTGCTCGTTTAGGGTTTCGCAGACGGTTCATATAGGTGAATATCCGCCCTGATTTGTCCGTGAAATGACTGCATACGATTTGCCATTTTCCTATATTAGACGGTGTATAGATATAGTTTCTTTCCACAAGGAGTTTGAACAAATAGGCTAAATATGATTTCTTACCGAGCCATTTGATGGTGACCACTGATTCTTTTCCAGAGAATAATTCGATAAAATGGTCAGGATTGGTGTCCTGCGCAATCCATTGGCTGTTGAGCAGTCTTTGATAGAGTTGACCGATACGATCGGCATGCTGCTCCATATATCGATACGTGAATGTAGCCTGCGTGCGCTTGGGTGCAGGGCGTTTGTCGGTACGGCGCACGGGTTTAGACATAGGTTGCGGCATTAGTTGAGCCGCTTGAGTCATAACGGACGAGTCTGCTGTTTGCGCAGAAGACAAAATAGAATGAATAGCATCGAAGTGCTGCTGCAACTCACGATACTGGGAGGTGGTAAGGGTTACCATAATCATTAAATTTTAAATTAAAAATTATGGCAAGCGCTTGCCATTGGTGGCAGGAATTTGTTCGAACGTTCTACCTATCCAATGTTTTCGAACACAAAATTACAAAAGAAAAAAGGCAAATCCTTTTTAGAATTGCCCTTTTGGATTTTATTGGAGTATTATTGGGTTTTCTTCACTAAAATCACAAATTATGCGTGGAGTTCAATTTGGTTTATTGGAGTGTTTATCTCTGTACTTGTTCATCATATTATTGAGAGCCCAATATGTCCTAGTGAATCCATAATGTTCTTTCAATTCAGTCCACACATCATGATTGCTCGCATAACTAAAGTCTATGCAATGGTGGTATTTTTCAAATAGTTCTAATATCGTTTTAGTTCCTGTTGGAGCGGCAATAGCTAATGCCTTTTCAAAATTAGAAATTGTGTATTCTGATGGATCACGGAAATAATACTTAAACAGATGTGTATTTGTAAAATCTGTATTGTTGATGTTGTAGAGTAATTTCAAATCATCAGATAGAAAAGTATCTTTTTGCATATAGGTATCAAACCACGATTGTAGCGTATTAACATTTACATAATCTACTATTTCTTCAATTATAACGGTTGCCTCTTTATTATATTTATGCACAGTAGATAATATTTGTTCGGCTAAACCGTGGTATATATAAAAATTACTAGTATGTAATGCAACAAAAACTATCGTAACGATTAGCGTAGCTGCTATATTAATTTCTTCGCTACCAGCCTGTGAGTAAATAGAGCGGAAGTCATTGACAATTTTGAGATATGATTCTTTGATAGATGTACTATCTGCTTGATGTTGTTTAATGTTATCAAAGATAGTGATAGATTGGATAAAAACCTCCTCTACTGTTAAGTTTATTACAGGAAATTTACGCTGATAAAATGTGCATGCAGTTTCGATGGAGATAAATAAAGGATGAGAAGAATAATTATCTCTTATTCTTGCGATGTCGTTTATTTGGAATTTGTAGAGCATTTTCGTAAATTTTAGATTTGTCTCGGACGTAGTTACACCAATCTATAAGTCCATATTTTTCATCAAAAGGTACGTCCATAAAGCTGTCTTTGAAACTATGGATTAATTCTTCATTCATTGGAAACATCGCTCGAACCAGGTCATCACATCTATATTCGCCGTAATCTCGAAAACTAATACTTAAATTATAGGATTTATCTTTACATTCTCTAATTATATTCACAAAATCACGAGCATGTTTTTCGAGTACATTAGGTTCTGCTGATGAGTAGTCCATACTGATAAGCATTTTTAATGCTTCTGTACGTTCAACCATTTTATTGGCTTCTTTTAGCATTCCTTTCAAGTATTTCGTATCTATACGATTGGCAGCCATAATTTTCTTTTGATTAGGGAAATTGAATGATATGCGTGTTATTGCATCGCCATTTTCACTACATTGGGCTTGACAAAATTCCCATATTTTAGATGTTCTAACTTTTGGAGAAATCTCTAAATCTATTGGAAATAGACTATTGAGTTGCTCATGCAAATTTTCTTGAAGAATTTTCTGCACATGTTTAGGGTCTCCAAAAGCAGAGTTTTTCTGAATAGCCAATTGACAGATACTTTCTCTATTATCAATTACAACATAGCAATACGGATTAGATTCAATTTGTTGCTCTTCATAGTTTGTAAAACCATTTACCTCTCCACTTGCAGCAACGATAGAACGCATCACACGATTGTTGATACGAAGTAGATATACATCTTCATGTTTGCTAATGATATCATTGGGGTAGCCTATATTTTCCACTACTCCATTTTGTTTTCTATTTCCTCTTAAAATCAGCTTCTTCCCTTCAAATAAAGAACCAAAATGTTGTTGCGCATGGTCAATTATCGCAGAACCATCTGTTTCTTTAAGAAACATTCTATGATTTTTTGTTTCTGTTAATCTAATTTGATAGATGACGAACTGATTGATAGCCGTTTTTTTGTCTTGTTTTTGTTTAGGCATATGAAAGTATTAATGGTTTAACTTGTATGTTTTTAACAGTTCATCACAATATGCTAAATACCAAAATGACTCATAAGATATGTGATAAAAAGGAGTTATCAATATGGGTTTATAAGGTGAAGATTGTGGAACAATAGTTTCCAATTTCCCTTGAATAGTTCGTTTAATCTATTAGATTGTGGAATAATATGGTAGCATTTGGGTTATCAGATAAATAATCCATTACAGCAATGAGTAAAATAGGTCTGTGTGGTGCAATATAGCTACCTCGATGATTGACATGGAGGTTGCGAAATAGCTTCACAGATATTTGTTGAAATCATCCATTATTTGTCAGGCATAATATAACCTTTGTCTTCTGCTTTCTCAATAATTTTTAATAAACGCGTGATTTGTCTGTCTGATGGGAGGCTATTTCTACGAATAATAGTTGCAATAGAATTTAGGAAATCTATATCACCATATGAAATGCCGTATTTAGTTACTTCTTGAGCAATTTTAGTCCAATAATTAGCTCCCAACTGAAAAATTTCTACTTGTGTAGTGATATTAGTATTAAACTTATGTGCTCTACGAGCTACTTGCTGATCAGACTTAACTTCATCTTTTGATATAAGACTTTTCTTAAATTCTTCGGATAAAGTAAATGGTTCTATTCTATAAGAAGTCCATGTTTCCGTATTACGAGACATTGAACGCACCAAACCTCCATCTGCTTTTTTCTTCAAAAATTCCTGTGTTGTATATGCAAGCCTTTCTAACTCAGTAGCCAGTGCTGGATATAAAGTTTGTAATTTCCATATTGTTTTCCAATCAATATCTTTTCCAATGGGTAAGATAAACATCAGTTTAGCAATAGTATATGGAATAATTTGCGCTTTATCACCCCCTTTTGGATACCATGATGCTTTATTAACGATTGAATCTAATGTACTGAACATTATTACAGAGCATACACACTTTTTGAAGTATTCTTCATTTATATCCTCTTTGTGATTGTCGTACATATCTTCAATGATGGTGGCAAACTTGCTAAAGTTAATAGCTGAACTTTGGCAAACTTGATGTGGATTTTTAGCTATTGTATTCATACACTTAGCAAGCAATTCCTTTTTTATTACTTGATTTTTAGGATGTTGCTCTATATACTTTTTCTTTTGAGCGGGTGTAAGTTGCATTTGGGCTTGTTCCCATTTTCCGCGTGAGCGCTCATAGAACCAAATTGTTCCATAAGGTCTACCCGCAACAGCGGGAGCAGTGATCTTTTCAGACAATTTTTCCATTATAACGTGGAATGGGTGGTTAGAGAAAAAATCAGCATCTGTAACTGAATTTTGACTATTTGCGCATTGGGATATTTTTTTTGTCATTTCATTATAGGAATCCACTTGCTCTTCTGTCATTTCTTCATTGAAATTCAGCACAGTCAATTTCATGGGGACAAATAGATTATCCATTCCTAAACGTGTATCTTCTTTTTTGAATACGGCATTTGCAAGAGAAGCAGTAGTTTGCCCCCCATTGATTATTTGTAAATCTTTGAAATAAACTATTTTAGAACCGTCCTCGGAGAATTGAACAGATCTAGCAACTACAGCGATACCATTGTTATAAGTAAAGAAACTACTAGGATGATTAATAATTGTATCGCGGATACCTTTATTGATTTTTCCACGAACACTCAAAAAGGCGCGGATATTACCTTGTAATAACTTACTACCATATTTCAAGTAGATATTTGCCAAAAAACGTCCAGGCACAATACCTAAATAAGCATCATAATTGACAGTATTTCCTAAGGTCGCTTTTATATATGGAATACCATTGCAACCGAAGTCTTCTGTCGCTATTTCTATCACTTCACTTGAATTTGATGTGAACGATTGGAAGAAGCGTTCAATGGTCCAAATATCCAAAGCTACATGCCGTTCTAAAAAATCATTTTGAGTAACATTTTTTACTTGTTTACTCAGCACGTGGTCGGATATAATAATTAGACGAAAACGCATTATGTCTGATTGTTGCAAACTATTTCCTATTCTGGTCTTGAACTCTTTTGCCAGTCCTAATGCAAGATCGGAATCGTCGCAGTAATTTGCTATTTTGCCGTTCACGCTCTCATCTATGAAATTGAGCATGTGTGTACAAGTCTCACTAATTTCAGTATTTGTTAGTGTAGTTTGAGTATCAAGGTTGTTAGAAAATATGCTTGATATTAAAATGAGTGAGGAATCTGATAGGTCATAAGCGTACGCATCAAAACTCATTTTACGTCCTCGTTTTCCAGACATATCTATGGATACTGGTATTGGGTCTTCCAATATCTGCATCTCCTCTAACTCTTGCAACGACTTTGAAATAAACTGTACCTCAGGTTCTGTCCCATCGTGTTCGGCGTCAAAACGTAGTTGCTCAACAAATTGTTTGCGATATTCTTCCAAATCCATAGTAGTATATATGTTTAGAGAGTTATTTTATAGGCTTCTATTTCACTTAAAAGGATTTCATACTGCACTTTATTAATAGCAAGCGGCATATTTTTATTTGAAAGTTTTGGAAAAACTTTATTGACTTTATATGCACTAAATTCATGAACATCGTATACATAATTATCATTTTCTGAATTAAATTCAAAACCAGTTAGAGAAAGTTTTGTCAAAAACATTTCTCGTAACATAGGAGTTTGAATTTTGTCTAAAATAGATGTAACCAATTTATTGATACGAATACCATTATAAGTAGGACTCATCTTTTCTAAAGCATATACAATCAATATCCCTTCAGTATCACTATCTAATTGCTCCAATGATGAAATCTTTACTGATTCCTTGCCTGCATTGATTGTCTTTATTTCAAACCAAGCGTCATCCACAGAGTAGTCTTTGTGCATCGGTTCGGGTCCCGTCCAACTCTCAATAGCCGTAATGGTAGGATAAACACGCAACATGTAATCACGCATAAACAGCATTTCTCCCACTAATCCCATCAATTCATTTTCTACCAATTTCCCTTGTTGCGGTTTGAATAGTTTTTTCCAAGCAAAGTATCTATCGCAAATTATTTTATATGCTTGACGTTCATCTATAATATTTATAGTGGAATCAATAATGTCTGCGCAAAACGTGCAGAAATACTCTAACAACTCAACATTGACTAAAGAGAAACGTAGAAATATTTCTGGTGTTGCATCACTTTTGATATGGTTTACGGCAATGACACCAGATCCAATTACACGTACAGGAATAAATTCTCCGCGATAATCAAATGAGTAGCGACCATCTGTGTCTCTGCCAATATAGAGACACAGAGTTTTATTTTTTCCTATGCGAATAAATGAACCACTTGGAAAATTGTCCTTAAAAAGATTTAGTAATTGATTCTTCATCTTCAATTTCCTCCTCTCTTTCTGCTTCGTCAAGCATATTCAGTTTATAATATATTTTGTTTACTTGATATTTCTTTGTGTTTTTTCTATTGATCCCATCTTGCAATCCTGGAAATCCAATAGCAAATGCAACCACTTTATCGTTTCCTAATTTTTCTTTGAAATCTTCTATATCGGTAGTTTTGATAATGGGTTCGATAAGCATGATGATAAGAATAGGTTTTCTATCTGGCAGACATTCAAAATATGCTCTAAGAGGAACAGAGCGATGTTGAGCCTCAGCGTGTGTCAAATGTTCGTTTTTAATCCAGTCCTGTCTACATTTATTTTCTGCTGTGGCAATATCTTGTTCCGATAATGTAAATTTACCTTCTCGCAATCCTAAAATACGACGGCGTGAACTTATTTGTATGACATTACGCGATTGTGCTTTTTCAATGGAACGTGCAGGACAAGTAATCATTTCTAGTCCGTGTACATCGTAATGTGTTTTACCATCACCTCCTTCAAAAACCACATCCCATAAAGCAAGATTAGTATGTTCGTCAGAGGTAATGAAATCAAGGAGGTTTTTTACATTGAAATTCGGATTAACTAATGATATTTTTAACTGACTAAGTACATTTATTATTAAATCTTTAGGTACATCAGCAAAGAAACGCGATTTATCATTGTTCTTATCATTAACCTCTGTATTCCAATATTTGTTATCAGCATAATTTAACTTATAGTCATTTTCAAATAGCAGTTGTGCAAATTTATTCACTACATTGTGATTTTCTCGATTGAATGTGATATCTTTGCTAAGATATGGCGTATCGTATATATTACCGTAGAAAGAATACCGCTCATCTAACGATGTTGCTGTGCGCATCTTATTGCTTGCTGTTATTTGTAATGCTTCATTATCGTCACGCACACGAATACCAAAATCTTTGGGTGTCAGTTTTTGACTAAACATTGAGGCTATGTCGTCTTTTAATTCGTGAGCAGCAATTGCCACTTCTGCATACCAACCTGCACTCATATAAGTAGTCCATATTTGGAATAAATCTTCGTACCCATTTCGATATCCAAACCAACGTCCCATTTGCATAAGTACATCGAATGTGGAGGTATTGCGATAGAAATAACTGATGATAAGTCCCTCTAATGTCAAACCGCGAGAAAGTGCTAATCCACCAACTGCTATTACTCTTGTCGATTCTTGGTCTTTGTAATTCAGTGCGCCAGACAATTTAGAACCATTTACAACAACAATCTTTATTTTTCCTATTGCTTTGAGTAGATTTTGCTTATTTATAACTCGCTCAAACGATACATCTTGAATGTGTTGGTAGTTGGATTGCCACACCTGATGAAATTCCGTATAGATAGGTATATTTATATTGTCCCCTGTGTCTTGAAAGTTATATCTAACGCAATTAATGACTTCATTATGAATTTCGCTAATATATTCTGCGATATAGTGATGCACTTTTATAAATCTAGACATATTGACCAGCATACTACGATGCGTTCTACTCTGTCCCCGTAAATCCCTAATAACATTGGCTATAAAAAACGATAAAACTGCCTCTCGCAGTGAATGAGGTAGCGCACCATGCCAGTTCTTTTTATGCTTATAATAGAATGTGCCCATATTAAGTGACTCTTCATCATTCTCAACCATATATTGGTATTCATCTGATTCGTAGTCTGGTTCTTCTATATCGCAAATGTATCGCAAACTATTGTTGTATGGAGCATTGTCAAAGAATATTTCATTTGCACCAATGTAGTTACTGGGTGGAGTCAGGACATAGATAAAATCCTTTGGGAATAAGTCAGCTTGTTTCATTGAATCCACGGAGTCTGGATCAATGAAAACATTCGCGTAGGGGGTTGCTGTGAAGCCTATATAAGTAGAATTTTTGAACAAACAACAGACATCACGAATGAGTTTATTTGTTTTTGTTGGGTCCGTTTCATCCTTTTTGGTATTGACAGACGCATTATCCGCCTCATCATCAATTAATAACATTGGCACATCGATACACTCCTTGACTGGATCGTAGTTTTGGTCTCTTAGCCAATTACGTAGTTTTGTTAGCACAGACACATTTTTCTTAACTACAAATAAGATGAGGGACTTATGTGATTCGAGCGATGTTGCAATCTTGTCATTGTTACCAACGAAATCACTCACATAGGAGGTATAAGATGTAGCAGGTAAAGTTCCTTTATTTACGCCGACACCGACACGGTGCGTTTCGATTGCTTGCCCTTTTATTTTTGGCTTCCGTTGGGTAATACCTATAATAGCTTCATCTATACGTCCTTGTGTTTGTTGGCGAAGATTTTCTGTTATTCCAGCTAAAAGGATGACCACTTTGTATCCAGCATCAGCGGCCTTGCAGATGAGACCTGTATAAGTAGATGTTTTTCCTGATTGAACATCTCCGATTACTAATCCTCGTTTCCATTGTGAAGTTGGAGAGTTTGGATTGCTCATACAGTTTAATATATCAGGCAAAGTACTTTCCTCTAATCTATTGATACTGCTTGGTGGCACATTACCTAATTGAATGAGATATTCCTTGTAGCGATTCCAGTAAGAATGATTTGCTATTTCATCTTCCTTATACCAATCTATATGATTTTCATAGTCATCAATAATAACATGTCCTTCTGGGTGTTTTACCTTAAACTGATATTCTATATCCGAAAATAGTTGTTGGTATTCATCATTACTGCATCTGTTTTTTAGTTTAGTAGCAATAAGACTATTTTGAATATATTTATCAATATCTTCAAAGTGCAATTCTTTACCATTCTTTACATCCATATTGATATAAAGAATACAAAGTGTCTTTAGGGCAATGTATTCTTCATTTGTTATCATCTTGGTATTCATTTAATAGTTTTACTTTAAGACTAGCATATTTGCAAAAAGGTTCAGACAGCATAATATCGTCAATGATTTTTTCGATTCCATCGGTTCTGATAGATTTGGCAGTATCAATCATCGTGAGGGCTAATTGGTAAATATCATCTATGCGGTTGTCGTCTGCTTCTTCTAGTTGGATATTATCATTAGACCTATCTATATACATTTGCTGAATAGGAAAATTATTTTCTATTTCAGTTAAAAACATCTCTAAATATTGATAATCTTCTTCTGACATTTTTTTTCTAATAAACTGAAAGAGTCTACTTTCTCTATTTATTTGGTAGAAATAATAATCCCCACGCCCTTTCATTCTATTCCAGATGTAGTCTATATTGGCATCAACACTCTCCTTTCGCCCCCTATGTGTCTCTTTTTTTACTGATATTTCTAAAGCTTCATTAACTGTATTTTTCAATTGCCGTTGTATCATATCGGGAATGGTGACAGATTGTTTTTTAATGTCTACACTCCATATATCATCTAAGGTATTGGGGATATCTACTCGGATACGAGCATTCTTAGTTAACTCATTCCGTGATTTCATTCCGAACCATGTTCCCCATATAATCAGACGATTATTGCGATAGATGTAGAACCCTTGTTTGGAACGAAGATTGTCATTGCCGCCCAATAGCTTTTTATCTTCTTTGGTTAAATCAGTAGCAAAAGGTAAGATAAATGCTTTGACCTTGATATATTGTTCCACATTATGTGAATCACGCAAGGCAATCGTCATTTCCTTTTTCTTGGTTGTTTTTGGGTTGTTTTCAAGGAATGGGTCTTGTGGTTCTAACTCATAATTATTGATGCGAATACAAAACTTTCGAGTGGATTTGGACGATAAATAACGATGGAATATTAGCGATAAAGTCGTTGATAAAGATGATTGTAGTTTTTCAAGTCGGTCATAGATGCGCCCTTGGCTTGATTTAGATATAATATCAAAATTTTGCCATAATACTAACGTGCCATGGTCGCTATTTTTCAATGTGTCAATATGTGGCAGTTTCAGAATTTCATTATCTTCTAATTCTAATAACATCCAATCTTTCTTCTTTTGAATAAGATTGTAGTCCCATTTGTATGCCGCTAAATTGCCGTTATGTATACTGATAACAGTCACTTCTCTACATTGTGAGAGCGAAGCGGATTTTAGGCCCATACCATACCTACCTAAATCATCTACAGCACGTTCTTTCTCCACAGAGCAACTACCTAAGCGCATTGCTTCAAAAAGGTCTTCTTTAGACATCCCATTTCCGTTATCCCAAATGGCAACCACAGGCTTTTCTAATGGAGTTGTTGGGAAAAGAACCCGCACATGCGTAGCTTTTGCACTGATACTATTATCAATAACATCAGCAATGGCAGATTCAAATGTATAACCAATGGAGCGAATAGACCCCATTAGTTGATCTGCTTTAGGAATGCTTATTACTTCTTTCATACTCTTTGGTCATGTTAATTATTTGCGTCATTACTGCTTTTGCTAATAATGGTGGTACAGCATTGCCAATTTGTTGTTGAATATTCATGTGAGGACCTTTGAAAATAAAAGTATCAGGGAACGACTGCAAACGGGCAGCCTCTCGAACAGATAAACCTCTGTTTTGATATGGATGAATTAGCATGCTTTTGCGATAATTAGATATGACCACGGAAGGTTTATCTGCACTCAACCTTTTATAAATACCACTATGACAACGAGATTTGTCTGCATAGTTTTTCATCAACTCATCTGGAATGTTTCGCCAATTTCCTCCCTGTGGTATATGTTTATAACGCTCCATCACAAGGTCGTTACTTAAGGACACAAAATTCTGGCACGATTCTGTAGAACTTTCACGCATCTTCTGTGCGTATGGACTAGCTCGTTCCAAGGGTAATGAGTAGGGGAGTGTTTCTATCATATCACCATTCTTCAAGGGAGGGAGGTCGCCGATAGCTTCCTCAACTGTCACTTTCGTATTTTGAGCGACAGGCCACCTAAAATCAATACCCTGGTTGTTGCCAACCATAAACATTCTCATACGTCTTTGTGGCACACCATAATCATCTGCCCACAAAATTTTCCAATCAACCTTGTATGATAATTCACCATCTTTCGGTTTGAGTCCCTCAAAACAATGTTGTATCCATTCTATTGTTTTTCCATCATTTAGTTTGGTCATGCCCCAAACATTCTCCAATACAAACCATTTAGGACGAATAGCATCTACAAGCCTTACAAATTCTCGAAAAAGTTGATTATTAGGATTCTCCATTGTACGAGATATCGTATTAGATAGAGAAAATCCTTGACATGGAGGTCCACCCATTATAATGAACACCTCTTCACCTTGTTTGATAAAAGTAGATTTTACTTTTTTTATGTCGTCACAAATAACGGTGGTTTTCTTCAGGTTTGTTGAGTAAGAGGCTACTGCGTGAGGGTTTAATTCTATAGCATAGCGAACATCAATACCTGCCATCAGAGCCCCCAATGATAAACCCCCTGCTCCTGCAAAAATATCTATACCTATTCTTGACATATTTTTTTATAAAAACGACAGTCTACCTGCAAGTGTCAAAAGGTTGACCAAAAATCATTGCTTGCAGTAACCGTAGTTATTATCTAATCGTATTGTTGAATTAAAATTTAATGTTCTTTTATAAGGATGCACAAGTTGTTGATTTTAGTTATTTAGTGGCTAATAACGTACAAAATGAAATTAGCGTGTGTGCAAATCATTGCAAAGGTAGGAAAAATTTATGATATATGCAATAGGTGACACAAAATGGCGCGATATTTTTTGCAATACTGCGATACAATGTGACAAATGCTATAATGTCTTGCGGGCTTTTGGGATAGTGCTTGGCGAGGAGTTGCACTCCTTCTGCATCAAGGACATTGGTTAGACGTACTTGCCTATCATTGAAGAATCGTATGGATTTTCTGTTACTTATATTGTGCTTTCACCTTGCTTTGTTGGGGCGTATTGGGTATATGTTGCCGCAGGCTCTTCTCTCGGTCATCTCTCGGTGTTCTCTCGGTCAGAAGGGGGGCGAATATCGGAAGGTTTAGCGAGGGGTTATACCTATGCGTTGGAGTGGTTATTTTTAGTCGTTAGGGGGCGTTATGTATGTTATTCGGTGGGGGTATAGGAATGTGCTATACGGGTTGGGTCGTAGCAGGGCAGACGGCACTATAGCAACAATGTGCAAAGGTACTGTTTTTTTTCGAGGAAAGCAAATTTTAATAATAGATTTCTGCGAAAATGTGCACATGGTCTGCAAATTGCGTGCCTTTGGGCTGCATTGCAAAAAGAGACCACCTAAACCTTGTTAGGTAGCCTCCTTGCAGGTGATGAAACACGATGCTTTGCTATCTATATGTCCGCAGGAGGGCTTTCTTCTCTGCGCTGAGGCGGTAACTCTCGACCGCTTTCTGAATGGTCTTGCGGTGCACCCAGTCGGGCAGCCTCTGCTGTGCGATATAGGGAATAGTCGCCTCGTACTGCTTCGCAAGGGCGGTGGCGAAAAACCACGCGATCACCATACGCACATAATAGCCCGTCTCGGGCGCATCAGCAACAGGGCGATAAGCGATATCTGCCACCCATTGCAGGTAGTCGGGCTGAAACCGCCCGTCGTCCAAGTAGTAGCGCATCAGCACGTTTACGCCGAACCGTACCGTGTAGGGCTGCGGCTGTGCTATCCAGTGCCGCGCCATAGCGATGAGCGTACCCTCTTTTGCCATCTTGCGAAAAGCGAGTGGGTTGAGTTGGTCGCAGGTCGCCCAGTTGTCCACGTAGGGCAGGAACGTCTCCAAGGCACCCAAGCACTCGGCCGTGTCCCGCATCTCGTTTATCAGGAGGGCATGCAACTGGTTTTCATCGTAAAAGTCGTGCGGTAGCGTATGCAGAAAGTCGTTGCATACTGACTGTTGGCGTATCGTTTTCGCCAAAGTCCGCAAAGCAGGCGTGCGCACTCCGATAATGCGTTCATATGCCACGGTGGGTATCAGCCGTGCGTGGAAATTGCGGTACGTACCGTCTTGCAATGCAAAGAGTTGTTGCCGTATAGAGAACATGAGGTTTATTTATCCGAATGGGTAGGCTCGCTGTGTTCGTGCGCGTGTGTGTCCTCTGCCTGCGGTTTCTCCGTGGTGGCAGGTTTGCCTAATTTCGCGAATGCCTTTTGCAGGGTGGGGACATCGGTTTTGTTGGCGTCGTAGGTCACGGTGACGGCTTGCGCATCCATGTCGAACTGCAAGTCCTTCACGCCCTTCTCAAACGCGATGTTCTTCATGATTTTGTCGCAGCAGCCCTGGCAGTGCAGTTCGCAATAGAGCACCACGGTCTGTTTGTTCATTTTGGCTTGGATACCCACGATAGGCAGCATCGCCAGTAGTAAGATAAATAGTTTCTTCATATTGATAAAAGATTAGTTGCTTTTCTTTTGGCATCTTTTCCTTCTTTTTTCAGTCATGTAGCCTGCTACACGCCCCCTGAAAGAGAAGAAAAACCTGGCACCCGTTTTGGAGTCTATGGACTTATTCCTCCGCCCGCTCCAAGTTCCAGCGGAAGCCCAAGTATATCTTCCAGCCGCTGATAGGCGCCCATACCATAGAGGCATCGAAGTCCTGCGAGTTGGGGTTTACATGCGTGCTGTTGGTGTATCGCTCGCCTTTGAGCGGGTTGTCCTGGGTGAAGTTGGTCATGTTCTCCGCGCCCAAGTAGAGGGAGCAGGTGCGCCAGTACTTGGTGATTTGCCCGAGCAACTGGGGATACCACTTGTGGTAGATGTAGTCGCCCGATGTGTAGTACTGCTTGCTGCCCTCGGGTACCACAAAGCCGACGGGCATTCTGCCCATGCCGTTGAACTGCGCGGTGAGGTCGAACTGCCATGTTTTGAGCGGTGTCTGGTAACTGGTGGTCAGCACTGCCTTGAACTTGTTTTGCAATGCCTTGTCCAACAGCCGCAGTTCGCCATCCACAAAGGTCGTCTGCTTCACGTCCGTATAGCGGAAAGCGGCAGTCATCGTCCAGCCCCGCAGAATTTCCATATTCGCCTCTATCTGATAGTTGTGAGAATAAGACATGGCATTGTCGAAGTCGCTGATATTGAATAGTCTAACGCTGTGTAGGTCGGTGTCGATGTCCGTTATCACACCGTCCAAGAAGCGGGTGTAGTAGTACTCTGCCGAGATGGTCAGTTCGCGTTTTCCGATGGGTATGTAAAACGAGGTGGTGATGCCTGTGTTGAGCGAGCGTTCCTGCTTCAAGTCGCGCTCGAATAGGTACTGTCGGTTAGAGGGCAGGTAGGCGGCGTTGTCAGCAAGGATATTCGGCGAGCGGTAGCCCAAGCCCACGCTTCCGCGCAACGTCCACCATTCAAAAGGCGAATAGCGCAGGTTCATACGCGGGGTCGTGAAGAAGCCGTAGCGGTTGGAGTAGTCTTCGCGCAAGCCTACCAGCAGCGTCACCTTGTCTTTGTAGGAATAGGTGTATTCCGCAAACATACCGGGTGTCACCTCGTTTATCAGTTGGTTATCAAGCGGTTTTGCTGCACCGAAGATACCCGTGAACTGCTCGTCGTATCGGTCGTAATTAACCGATATTCCAGCGGATAACTTATGTTCGTGGAAGTCGAAGGGGTCTATCTCGGGGTCTTCGAACGAGGTCTGGAATATCGCATTCAGATACGCATTGGCTTGGTTGGCATCCCACAGCCGCGCGCCGTATCGGTTGGTCTGGCTGTGGTACGATGCGGAGGCTATCACGCCCACCGACATGCCCGTCTCTTGGTCGAACACATAGCCGTTCTTGATAAATCCGTCCACGCGCCTTGTGCGCAGGTCGATGCGGTACGGGTGCATATCTTCCGTCTCGCCCACTTTGCTCATCGTGCCGCCCAAGCGTTGGTCGTAGAGTCCACGTACAAGCACCTGCCCTGTGTAATCGCCTGTTTTGATATACCATCGGTTGAGCAGGTTCACCTGCCTGTTGCGCGGCATATCCATAAAGCCATCGTGGTTGTGATCCATCTCCAACTCCATATCCTTTGCGGTCAGCAGTACGCCCGTGGACACCTTGTCGTTGATGTCCCATCCTCCCGTGGCGTTCACTTCTGCCATCAGTTCGGTGTTCAGGTATAGGTTCACGGCAATAGGGTCTTGCTTCTGCGGTTTCAGAAACTCCACGTTTATCTGCCCCGCAATCGCCTCATAGCCGTTTACGACCGACGATGTACCTTTGCTCACTTGTATCGATTCCATCCACGGACCAGGGATATACTCCATGCCGAACGACTGTGCCAAGCCGCGCACGTTGGGGGTGTTCTCCGTCAGCAACTGCACATACGTGCCCGACAGCCCGAGCAGACGAATCTGCTTTGCGCCTGTGGCAGCATCGGCATATGCCACATCCACCGATGCGCTGGTCTCGAAACTCTCCGACAGGTTGCAGCACGCCGCTTTGCATAGTTCCTCACCCGTCAGCGTCTCTGTGGCAATGGCGGAGGTGCGCGAGCGTAGCACTGCCATCTTGCGTTCCGTGATGGTCACTTCGTCCAACACCAAGTCCGACACCAACACGATGGTCAGCGCCGCATGTCCATCCACCTCTGTGGTGTCGTTGTGATAGCCCATGTAACTGGTTACTAATAGGTTGGTGCTGCCGACCTTGGGCAACGAGAAATCGCCGTCCAAGCCTGTGGCAACGCCCGTACCCGTGCCTGCCCAATACACATTCGCGCCCACCAGGGTCTCGCCTTTCTCATCTACCACCACGCCCGTCACGGGCTTTCCTGCCTTTCCTGCTTTGGTGTCCGCAGGGTTTATCGCCTCCGACAAAGCAGAGAAGAGCAAACCCATGCAAATAAGTATAAAAGTATTGTGTTTCATATTCCAAGTGTTGTAAATTATATGCCCCAAGAGAAATCTTAAAAGTCTGCCCGATATCCTCCCGAGTACCTATGACGTAGTCTATTGTTGCCCTCCGTTCGACCTTTCTCGCGCCCTGCAGAATGTTAAATTTCTTTCCGACATCCTCCCGATGTCCTCAAAGTATTCTAAATGTTCCACGAGCGGTCAGGTAGCGGTCACCTTGCGGTCAGGTGGCGGATTGTTCCACGCTGCATAGTGCCGATTTTATTATCATTTTTTATACTTTGCGCGTATAGACCATATAGGTAACATAATGGGTACGATAAAAAATGATTTTCATTCCACCAGCGAGCAACATCTCTTTTTATTTCGCTTGCAAAAGTACTGCTTTTTTTCTGCAACCCAGTTGCAAATTCCGTCTCTTTCCCTGTTTTTCCTCGGTAAGATGCAGGTTTTCCCGCCCCAAAACCGCTCTCTATACCGCAAATGGAAAATTAAAATGAATACACCCTTGCATATATCCTAAAAAAGTCGTAACTTTGCACGCTCAACAGACAAATTTTCAATTTTTATACAAACCTATGGGACTTTTTTCGTTTACGCAAGAGATTGCAATTGACTTGGGTACTGCCAACACGCTCATTATATGCAACGACAAAGTGGTGGTCAACGAACCTTCTGTGGTGGCTATCAGTATGGCTGACGGCAAGTGTTTGGCGGTCGGCAGAAAGGCGCAACAGATGATTGGTAAGGGCGGTACCAAGATTAGAACCGTCCGTCCGCTCAAAGAGGGAGTCATTGCCGATTTCCAGGCTTGTGAGATGATGATACGGGGTATGATCAAGATGATGCCGAAGCAGAATCTTCTCTTCACGCCGAGCATACGTATGGTGGTAGGTATCCCTTCGGGCTGCACGGAGGTGGAGATTCGTGCCGTGCGCGACAGTTCGGAGCATGCGGGTGGTCGTGATGTGTATATGCTCTACGAGCCTATGGCTGCGGCTATCGGCATAGGTATCGATGTGGAGAGCCCCGAGGGCTGTATGATTGTGGACATAGGCGGCGGTACTACGGAGATTGCCGTGATTTCCTTAGGAGGTATCGTGGCGAACCGTTCTATCAAAACGGCGGGTGACGACTTCAACAACGACATCATCGAGTATATGAGCCGTATGCACAACCTCAAGATTGACGAGCCTACGGCAGAGCGTATCAAAATCAATGTGGGTGCTGCGTTGCCCGAGTTGGAAGACGCGCCCGAGGATTATATTGTAATCGGTCCCAATAAGGTCACGGCATTGCCTATGTCCGTGCCTGTGAGTTACCAGGAGGTGGCGCACTGCTTGGAGAAGAGTATTGCCAAGATTGAGAGTGCTGTGCTGCAAGCCTTGGAGGCTACACCGCCCGAGTTGTACGCCGACATTGTCAAAAAGGGTATCTATCTGGCAGGTGGCGGCGCGCTGCTCCGCGGGCTGGCAAAGCGTCTGACGGATAAGATTACGATTCCTTTCCACGTAGCCGACGAGCCTCTGCTCTCCGTGGCGCGTGGTACAGGCATTGCCTTGAAGAATGTCAACAACTTCGGATTCCTCATTCGTTAAAGGTGGGCATTATACGGTAACACAAGTCTGATAGGATATGCCCATATATATGCACACCCGATGCAGAATCTCTTGAAGTTCATATTGCGATACGGCAACTTTCTGGTGTTCTTGCTGCTGGAGGTTGCCGCATTTTTCTTGATAGTGCGAACCAATGCCTATCCCCGCAGCACGGTCGTCAGTACGGCAAACAGTATGGTGGCGTGGCAGTATGAGGTGGAGGCGAAGATAGTGGGTTATTTCCGGTTGCGCAGTGTCAACGAGCGGTTGGCTGAGGAGAATGCGTTGCTTCGGTCGCAGATAGCGTATCTGCAAGACAGTACGGCAGTCTATCCTATGCGGTATGCTGTGGCGCGTGTTGTGCAGATGACCAAGGATAGCCACCGCAATTTCCTCACCATCGACAAGGGTGAGCAGGATGGTGTGTATAGCGGAATGGGTGTGCGCAACGATGAGGGTGTGGTCGGCATTGTCTGCACGGTGGGCAGGCACTATTCGGTGGTACTGCCGATTATCAATACACAAGCGAACCTTAGTTGTAGATTTCTAAAAAATGACTATATTGGAACGCTACGGTGGGGCGGATACGACACACGCTATGCGCAGTTGGACGACGTCGCCACCCACCTGGATGTGCACATGGGGGATACCATCGTCACAAGCGGACTGAGCACCAATTTTCCGTACGGTGTGCCCGTGGGCGTGGTGGAGGAATGCACCTTAGAGGCGGGAGCGTCTTGCTATACGATAAAACTTAGGTTGATGACAAACTTCCGACAGTTGCGGTATGTCGAGTTGATAGACAACCCCAGTAAGACGGAAATAGAACACTTGGCAGATACGATGTGATATGGTGTGGCTCAGACAAATAGGACGTTGGTGTATCGTGATGCTGTTGCAGGTGCTGTTGGTAAGCCAGTTGCAACTGCTTGGCATTTGTCATCCCTTTATCTACATACTCCCCCTGCTCTTGCTACCTATCACCCTGCCGCAGTGGGCGAATATGCTTATCGGCGCGGTGGTCGGATTGGTGATGGATATGTTTTGCAATACCTTGGGTATCCATATGGCATCCTGTATCTTGCTGATGTTTGTCCGTCCCTATTGCATTCAGCGTTGGGGAACGGATACCGAGCGTATTACGGGTGAAATCACACCGCAAACCTTAGGAACAGCATCGTTTGTGGAATACACGGTTCTATTGACCGTGCTGCACCACCTCACGGTTTTCTTGCTCACGGCGTGGACATTCCATCTTTGGTGGCGTACCTTGCTGACGGTGGTAGTGAGCAGCCTTGTGAGTATTCTGTTGATTTTCGGTTATGTCTTCTTGCGTGATAGACGGTAGGCTATGGTCAACGACACGAATTATAAGCGTAGGTATGTCATCAGCGGCATAGTGGTTGCTGTTGTGATGGTGTATATCGTGCGCCTGTTCTTCTTGCAAATCGTTGATTCTACCAGCAACGACAAGGCGGATAGCAATGCCCTTTTCCGTCAGACCATCTATCCTTCCCGTGGATTGATATACGACCGCAACGGTGAGTTGCTGGTCTTCAACCAGCCTATCTACGAGGTCACGATGATTATGCGGGAGATGGGTAAGCAGTTTGATACCCTCGCTTTCTGCAACACGCTCCAGATAGATAAGCAGGAGTTCGATACGCGGGTGGCGGACATCAAGAACCGCAAGAAGAACCGCGGCTATTCCACCTATACGCCGCAGGTATTTATGAACCAGTTGAAGAAGGAAGACGTGGCGAACCTGCAAGAGTCGCTTTTCCGTTTCCCGGGTATTCAGATACGCAAACGTACCATTCGCGACTATACCTACAACGCCGCAGCGCATGTCTTGGGTAGTGTGGGGGAGGTCAATCAGAGCGACATAGACAACGATACCTACTACGCCCGAGGAGACTATTCCGGGCGCGATGGCATAGAGCAGACCTACGAATTGGACTTACGGGGAGAAAAAGGGGTGGAGGTGCTGATGCGTGATTCGAGAGGGCGTTTGCAAGGCTCGTACCACGATGGCGAATTGGACCAGCCCGCCCGTGCAGGCAAAGATCTGACCACTACCCTTGATATTCAGTTGCAGTGCTTGGCGGAGCAGTTGCTGGCAAATAAGGTCGGTAGCGCAGTGGCTATTGAACCGCGGACGGGCGAGGTGCTGGCATTGGTATCCTCACCTACATGGAATCCAAATATGCTGGTCGGCAAAGGGCGCAACGACAACTACAATGCCCTGCTCAAAGACCAGACCAAGCCCCTGCTCAACCGTGCCACGCAGGCTACTTATCCTCCTGGTTCTCCCTTTAAGTTGGTACAGACCTTGATATGCTTACAGGAAAAAGGCATCACGCCGCGCACGCAATATCCGTGTAGCGGTCCTGCTTCTACGCCTATCAAATGTACCCACCACCACGGTAGCCCCGTCTCTTTGGAGGAGGCGATAGAGCAGAGTTGTAATCCCTATTTCTGGTGCGCGTTCCGTGATATGTTACAGCAAGGCGGCTATGGCGAGGAGAACGAGCATTTCCGCCACAACTACGAGACTTGGCGCAATAGCGTGATGGCGTTCGGCTTTGGACACCGTTTCGAAGACTCCGATATAGGTTACCAGTCGTCGGGTAGCGTACCGAGTACGAAATTCTATGACCGCTACTATGGCAAGACGGGCTGGAAAGCCATCACTATACGTTCGCTGAGCATCGGGCAAGGCGAACTCTTGGTTACGCCGCTCCAACTTGCCAATCAAGCCGCTGCCATTGCCAACAAGGGCTATTACATCACTCCTCATCTCAACAAGCACGACTCCATGCAGTTGCGCCGTCATACCCTACCCATCGACTCGGCGTATTTCGACATCGTACACGAGGGTATGCGCCGTGTGATGACCAACGGCACGGGGCGTTGGTATCAGTTGCCAGAAATAGTGAGTTGCGGCAAGACGGGTACGGCGCAGAACCCGCATGGCAAAGACCATGCAATCTTCATCGGCTTCGCGCCTGCCGACAATCCGCAGATTGCCGTGGCGGTGGTGGTGGAGAACGCGGGTTTCGGCGCCACTTGGGCAGCCCCCATCGCCAGCCTGATGATGGAGCAGTACCTCACGCACCATATCACGCGCACCGCCTTGCAGAAACGCATTGCCGAGGCCGTATTAGTACAGTAATCTCTGCGGTGCTGATACAGTAATCTCAACGGTACAGCCAATAGCCCGCTATGCCTGCGAGTACGATAAGGAATATCGGGTGCGAGAGTACATCCACTGTCTTTTTCCATCTTGGATACTCCGACAGCGGGATATGCAACATCTTTATAAATTCAGGTAGTAGGGTCAGTAGGAATACCGTACCGAAGAAGCACCAACTGCGCCAGTCTATGAACGAGGCGGGCGTAATCAGTATCAATGCGGCTGCGGCTATCAGTCCCAATACGGCAAACCGCAGCATGCGCAGCGTATTCTGAAAATAGGGATTATGCTGGAACCGATTGCTCAGGTAGAAATAGACCTTGCAGAGTGCCAGCATGATGATAAGGCTGGGCAGCACTATCGCAAACGTGGCGAGCAGGCTACCCCAGACGCTCCCCGTGGCGGTGTAACCCACGTACGTAGCGCAGTTGATACCAATAGGACCAGGGGTCACTTGACTCACGGCTACGATATCCACAAATTCCGATTGGCTCATCCATGCGTTGCTTTCCACTTCGTGCTGTATCAGCGAGAGTATCGCCAGGCCACCGCCAAAGCCAAAGAGTCCTATCTTGAAGAAACTCAGAAACAGTTGCAGGTAAATCATACGCTCTTGTGTTTCTCTTTAAGATACGTGTATAATAGTGTTGCGAGTAGGGTAATGAATATGACCCATGCAGGACTGAGGTGCGCTAACCATATCAGCAATGCCGCCGTGATAGGCACTATGGCAGACAGCCACGTGATTTTTGCCGTCTTTGCCATCTTCCATAGAGGCGCGGCTATCAGTGCCACCACCGCAGGGCGAATACCCTTGAACACGGCTTCCACCGCAGGTTGTTCCTTGTAGTTCTGGAATACCATGGCTATCGCGAGGATAATCGCAAACGAGGGTAGTACCGCACCCAATACCGCCCCCGTAGTACCTTTCCATCCTCCGCACCGCCAGCCTATGAAAATGGCGGAGTTGACGGCTATGATACCGGGTGCGGCTTGTGCCAAGGCAATCATATTGAGAAACTCCTCTTCGTCAATCCAGTGTTTCTTATCCACTATCTCACGCTGTATCAGCGGTATCATCGCATATCCACCACCCAAAGTAAACGTGCCTATTTTGAAGAATACCCAAAACAGTTCTATCAGTTTTCCCATTTCTCTCAAATCAGTTGTTCTGTTCGTGCAACTGCTGCTTGATAAATTTCGCCAGCATATTGATGGCCGCGTTGTTGTGCCCGCCCTGTGGAATGATGACATCGGCATAGCGTTTGCAGGGCTCTATAAACTGCTCGTGCATCGGTTTGAGTACGCGTTCATAGCGTTCCATCACGGCAGATACGGTGCGTCCACGCTCCACGATGTCGCGTTGTATCACGCGGATGATACGGTCGTCGGCATCGGCATCGACAAAGATTTTCAGGTCCATCTGCTGACGCAGTTTCTTGTCGCTTAGCGCCATGATACCTTCTATCACGATGATCTCGCGTGGCTCAATATGTATCGTCTCCTTTTGGCGGGTGCAGGTCAGGTAGTCGTAGATGGGTTGCTCTATGGCATGTCCTTCTTTGAGTTGTGTAATCTGTTTGACGAGCAGTTGCCAATCGAATGCGTCAGGGTGGTCGAAGTTGATATTCTGCCTTTCTTCGACGGGGACGTGGCTGGAGTCTTTATAGTAAGAATCCTGCGGAATCACCACTACTTCGCCTTTCGATAGGCGCTCCACGAGTTTTTTGACCACCGTTGTTTTACCCGAGCCGGTGCCGCCCGCAATGCCGATGATGAACATATATTGGTTTGTGTTTGTTTGTTGCGTATGCTGTACTATCTGGTCGCTCCCGTATTCGTTTCCTGTGCCGTTGCGGTGTTGCTGTATGCGCTTACGATGTGTTTCACCAAGGGGTGGCGCACTATGTCTTTCTGGTTAAACTCCACAAATCCAATCCCTTGTATGCCTTGCAGACGCTCCATGGCATCCCGTAGTCCCGATTTCTGTGTGGCAGGCAAATCCACTTGTGTGAGGTCGCCCGTAACAATCATCTTGCCGTTCACACCCAAGCGCGTGAGAAACATCTTGAGTTGCGCTGTGGTGGTGTTCTGCGCCTCGTCTAAGATGACCAAGGCATCCGCTAAGGTACGCCCACGCATAAATGCCAATGGGGCAATCTGTATCACGCCCCGTTCGATATATTCGTTCAGTTTGGCAGGCGGAATCATATCTTGCAGCGCATCGTACAAGGGTTGCAGATAGGGGTCTATCTTCTCCTTCATATCCCCTGGCAGGAAACCGAGTTTCTCCCCTGCCTCCACAGCGGGACGCGAGAGGATGATTTTCTTCACCTCGCGGTTTTTCAGCGCACGCACGGCAAGGGCTATGGCGGTATAGGTCTTGCCGCTACCCGCAGGGCCGATGGCAAACAGCAGGTCGTTGTCCTCGTAGGATTCTACAAGCCGTTGCTGATTGACGCTGCGTGCTACGATGGATTTGCCGTTCACACCGTGCAGAATCAGGTGGTCGTGCAGAAATTCTTGCGGTTGTTCACCGTGCAGCAGTTGTAGGATGATTTCCTCCGATAGGGTGTTGTTCTTTATACAGAACTGTTCGCATTTACGCAGATTGCGCTCGAAGCGTGCAATGGCTGCTTCCGAGCCTGTCAGTTTCAGTTGATACCCCCGTGCAATGATTTTCAGGTCTGGGTGCTGGTTTTTCAGACAAAGTATATTCTGGTTGTTCACGCCATAGAACGTGGCGGTATCTAAGGCGTCGTTGAGGGATATAGTTGATTCCATGCTGGGATATGATTGAGAAAGTCGTGTTGCTGGTTATGGATATGTGAAACTACGGTCTGCGTTCCATTATGCAGAAATAGGTAGGGTACGTCTAAGCGTCGGTTGTAGGTAATCGCTTGGTCGAGTGTCTTTTGGGTTAGCGGCACATGCTCCGCTTTGCATTCTATGAGTACAATCGGTTGCATCTGCGGGGTATAGACTATGGCATCGCATCGCTTTTTCGCCTCTCCCACCCGAATGGCTACCTCCACGCCAATCAGTGCGTGTGGGTAGCGGTATTCTTCCACTAATCGGTGCAGGAAATGCTGCCGCACCCACTCCTCAGGCGTTAGACACACCCATTGTCGCCGCCAATCGCAGAAGACCTGTTGCGTATTCCGTATGTTTCGTATGTTCAGCGTATTTTTGTTATTTTCGTATGTTCCACCCTTTCCACTATCTGTATTCCACTCTTCTCTCCCCCGAGCCTTCCCCCATTTCCCGGCTTGGTTTGTCATAGCCATCCGCCGTATTTTGGCAGCACTTGCAGTGCCATAAGCGATGTCTTGGTTTTGCTTTTGCAAAGATACTGCTTTTTTTTTACATACACAAATTTTTACAGAGACAGCCTTCTTCCGTCGCCCCAAATAGACCATTACCCCTCTGCTGTCCTGCCACTATGCTCCGCTATGCGGACACGCAGTAACCCATTGTTGTTAAAGGTTTGTAGAGTTAAAATAGATTAAAGTTTCACCCCATTTCTCATACCCCATATGCAAGATACCAGACCGCATATTTCCCCTTGTTGTTTGCCTGCTATTTCCCTTTTTTATATGTCTATACAAGCCCATTAGATATATTGCAACGAACTGTAATTGTGTTGTTTGTGTTATTTTTATCCTTGCGATATTCTGCCCTCACCTCTCCCGTTTCGAGTCATTTCCCTGTCAATTGACTGTCTTTATCGTAACATCATCGTAACATTATCGTAACATCATCGTAACATCATCGT
>X363_Desmarests_Spiny_Pocket_Mouse__coassemble_324_pt1 | contig 33118 bp, 23 predicted proteins | sample X363_Desmarests_Spiny_Pocket_Mouse__metabat2_low_PE_030 | metagenome-assembled genome bin X363_Desmarests_Spiny_Pocket_Mouse
GTGAGACAGTTTAGACGTACGTTCAAAATGTGCCACAAAAGTAGTTTTTTTTTTACAATAAAGCAAATTTTTCCACAAAATAATGACAAAAAAAACATTATTTCATTTTTGCAATACGTAAAAATATGTTTTACATCTCTAAAGTTAAAGCAATACGGATGATTTTTGGCTTTCTGAGTCAGGCGCGATGTGGGGCAGATGGCAGGGCAAAAAATGTACACAGATAGAGGAAACAGTTGCCTAAAATCACACCATACAGGCAAGCCCCAAAAGAAGATACAAAAAGGGAACGGTGTATTTATGTATTTTAAGATATTTCATAAGGGCTTGATGTCTGCTTTTTGTCCGCTTGATGTTCCGTTTATGTTACGGCTATGTTACGGCTATGTTACGGCTATGTTATGGGTATGTTATGGGTATGTTGCGGGTATGTTACAGACTTAACACAGAGAGGACACAGAGAGAAAACGGAGGAGAATTGATGAAGAAAAAAGGAAACCGGCAAGCACGTATTCGCCCACATTGTTAAATTACTTAAATAAGCACTCGCTGAATGAATAGGTGAAAGACATTGGTATAAAGCGAAGACGAGATATATGCTAAGGTCGGTTTTCTCCTGCATATACAGACAATCGTTTCTCTACACCGACAAAAGGCACACAGAAAAGGATATACGGTAATCCCGTATTGCAACCTTCAAAACAAGGCACCAAAAGAGGCTTAGAAGTGAGACAGTTTGAACGTACGTCTAAACTGACTCACCTAAAACGGGTGGTAATGCAGTCGTTTTGTGTGGATTAGGGGCACTTTTACGACTACAAAAAACGAGGTAAGCAGAGAGCGAAAGAAAAGGGTTCTTTTTAACGCTCAAAACACGAGATAAAGCATTCATTATAAGCACAATAGCATAACAAACAGATGAGTCGGCTTAGAGGCATACAAAACGGCGAAAAAGAGACAAGATAGCCGCCTTACTACAAAAACACGGGAAAAGTACAGAAAATAAGGAGAAACAGGATGGGGCGTAGCGCAGTTTCGTAAGTATGGTGCAGTGGTCAGAAGAAAAGAAAAGAAAAGAAAAACGTTTCGAATAAGCGAGTGCAGAGCAAATTTATTTGCTATGCCGAGCGGGAGAAAGGTCGAATGAAATTCAACGTTTTGAATAAGCGTGCAGAAAACCAACAACTAACTAATAAATATCTATCAAATCAATCCATTACAATGAAACAGGAAATACACTGTCGTGTCTTGCTATGGGTGCTACTGTTATTCCCAGCGGCACTAATGGCACAGACACAAGTATCGGGTACGGTATTGGAAGCCGCAACGGGCGAACCCGTAATCGGCGCAAGCGTATTAGAAACAGGCACGGGCAACGGTAGCATCACCGACGTTGACGGTCGGTTCGTGCTGAACGTGCAAGAGGGTGCACAGTTGGAAATCAGTTACATGGGTTTTCAGTCGCAGACGGTGGCAGCCAAAGAGGGTATGGTGGTGCGTCTGACGGAAGACACCTACGCACTGCAAGAAGTGGTCGCCATAGGTTACGGCTCGCAGAAGAAGAAAGAGGTAACAGGCTCGGTAGCCTCGGTGAAAGCAGAAGATTTCAACGCAGGTGTACAGAGCAACCCCGTGGGACTGCTGCAAGGCAAGGTGGCTGGTCTGAACATCAGCCGTACCACATCCGACCCTACACAGACAGGCTATAACATTCAAATACGTGGTTTCTCCACCCTCGGCAAAGGAACAGGCTCTGCCCCACTCTACATCGTGGACGGCGTGCCGACAAGCAACATAGACAACCTATCACCCGATGAGATAGCCTCGATGGACGTACTCAAAGACGGCTCGGCAGCGGCTATCTACGGTACGCGCGGCACGAACGGCGTCATACTCATCACCACCAAACGCGGCGAAGGCTATGGCGAGCAGGCGGAGACACAATTGGAATACAGCGGCTACGTGAACGTGGCATGGATAAACAGCCGTTTGGGCATGGCTGACGCAACGGAGTTTCGTAACCTAAGCACATACACAGGCGGTATCATGACAGGCATAGACCACGGCGCAAGCACCGACTGGACTGCCGCCCTCTCGCGCAAAGCCGCTATCACACATAACCACAACGTGGCAGTGACAGGCTCACACCGCAACTTCAACTACCGCGCATCGGTGAACTTCAAAGACGCACAAGGCATTGCCAAAAAGAACGGACGGCAAGAGATAACCGCCAAACTCGCCGCAGACCAGAAAGCCCTGAACGGCTGGCTGAGACTGCAATACGACGTGGCATATATGCACTACCGCAACGACTACTCCGATGCCTCGTTCTACGCACAAGCCGCCCTGCTCAACCCCACGATGCCGATATACGACGAGACCTCGCCCAATGGCTATTACATCGTGTCGAACAGCGGGCAGTATAACCCTATCGAATACCTGGACAACAAAGAAGCCTACCAGGACGGCAACTATTTCCGCGGATCTGTAAAAGCCACTGTCGATATCAAAGCCGCTCCCGGGCTGAAAGTGAATGCGTTTGCTGCCATCGAAGAAGGCGACAACCGCTCCTACAACTACACCAACCAACTGCTGTCGCCCAACGCACAGAGCGCGAGCGACTGGGCAAACCGCCAGTTCGACATGTCGCTCAACCAACTCTATGAGGCAACCGTGGACTACGCAGGCAGTTGGAACGGACACAGCCTCGTTGCAGTGGCTGGATTCTCGTATCAGCATTTTATGGACGACGGTATGAATGCCGCTAACCGAGGCTTCGTCATGCCCTCCATCAAATACTACTCCATAGGCGAGGGAAACGCATCGAAAGAAGACCTATCCGTAAATTCGTGGCGTAATGCGCATGCGCTGGCCGCCGCCTTCGCCCGCGTGAACTACAACTACGACGACAAATACCTGCTATCGCTCTCGCTGCGCGCAGAAGGCTCAAGCCGCTTTGGCGCGAACAACAAATGGGGCTATTTCCCCGCCGTGAGCGCAGGCTGGCGCATCAAAGGCGAAGAGTTCATGCGTGAAGCGGACTGGTGCGACGAACTGAAACTGCGTGCAGGCTTCGGTGTGACGGGCAACAACCTGAACGCCAGCCTGCTATCGGTGGCGCTCCTGTCGAAATCGGATGTCATCACCATAGGCGGAAAGGAAGTGAACACCTATACCGTAACGCAGAACGTGAACCCCGACCTGCAATGGGAAAAGAAATACGAATACAACCTCGGCTTGGACTATGCCTTCTTTGGCAACCGTATGTATGGTAGCATAGAAGGCTATGTGCGCAATACCAAAGACCTACTATGGGATTATGACGTGCCGACACCACCCTACCAGTATGAGAAACTATTGGCGAATGCAGGTGAGATGCTGTCGTATGGCGTAGAGTTAGCCCTGACAGGGGTACCCGTGCAGACACGCGACGTGACATGGACATCCTCGCTGACCTTGGCATGGAACGAGAACAAAATCACCAAACTGTCCGATCCCGACAAGGGTTTCAACTACACTGCGATGCCCGAAGGAAACCTCTACGGCAACAAATTCAACGGTTCGGACTCCTACACACAGATACTGAAAGAAGGCGGGCGCGTGGGCGAATTTTACGGCTATAAGTTCGTGGGCTTCAACAAGAAAGGCGAATGGCTCTACGAAGACCAGTACGGCGGCATGACCACAAAACCCACCGCTGCCAACAAGCAGTATCTCGGCTCGGCGCAACCCGCCGTGACCTACGGCTGGAACAATACCGTACGCTACAAAGGATTAGATATCACCATATTCCTACGCGGCGTGATAGGCAACAAAGTGCTGAACGCAACCCGCTTCATGTACACGCCAGACGGCACGGACAAGACCACGGAATACAACTTCTTTGTGCAGGACGTGGCATCAGGACGCGGTCCTCAAAAGAACAATGGCGCGGTATTCGCCGACTACAACCATTTCTCGGACTATTGGCTCGAAGACGGCAGTTACCTGAAATGCGACAATATCACCATAGGCTATACCTTCCAATTCAAGGAGAACAAGTATGCTCGCTCACTGCGCTTGTACGCCACTGGACAGAATCTATTCACCATCACGTCTTACTCGGGCTTAGACCCCGAACTGAACACGTCTTGCATAGACTATCCTGGCATAGACATCAACAATTTCTATCCCAAGACCGCCTCGTTCCTCTTTGGCGTAAACCTCAACCTCTTTTAACCCATAAACAACGTAAACGAAGATGAAAAAGATAATGAAATACGCACTCGCATGTGCGCTTGCATTGCCTCTCCTGACAGCATGCAATATGCTCGAAGAAGAGAACTTCGGGCGTCCTACCACAAGCGACATGCTCAAAAACGAAGAAAACGTGACCAACCTTGTGGGACAAGCCTATGCCGACCTGCGTTTCATGCACGACCACTGGGGATACTGGGGCGTAAACACCCTGACCGCAGATGAAGGACTATGTCCTATCCGTCAAGGAGGCGACTGGAACGACGGAGGCTACTGGAAATACCTCAATACCCACGAATGGAATGCCTACGGCGAGGCATTCAAAAATATCTGGAACTGCACGGTGGCAGGCTCGGTGCTGTGCAACAACCTCCTCGAAACACTCTATTCCAACGAGGAAAATATGACGCCCGAGATATACGCCATGTACGTGGGCGAGATGGAGGTGCTACGCTCGTATTATTACTACCTGCTATTCGACTCCTTCGGACGTATCCCCTATATGGAGGACTATTCCGACCGCAACGAACAGTTGCTCGACCCATGGGTAACATGGGCGCACTTAGTGGCTTGCTTGGAACGCAACGCACCAAATATGGCAGAGGTGAACGATGCTAACCGCGCACTATATGTGGGACGATGCACACAGGGCATGGCATACACCCTCCTGGCACGCCTCTATCTCAACGCCGAATCATTCGGCTGCACGCCCGAGAACGTGATGGCTGCACAACGCACCTGCGATGTACACAACGGCAAGAAAGGCAGCAAGCCCATGGAAGAGGCTGGCATACAAATCAAAAGCACACAGGACTTTTACACAAACGCCATACGCTGTCTCAACAAAGTAATCAACTCAGGTTCGTACGCCATTGAGAAAAACTATTTCACCAACTTCAAGATAGACAACGGCGGTAGCCGCGAGAACATATTCACCATCGTGGAAGACGGCACAAGCCAGAACGAACGCGACCTGAACACTTGCAAGAACAAACTGCGCATCGAAAATCTGTCGCTGCACTACAAGTTCCAGACACGATTCAATATGCAGTTGGACTGCTGGAACGGTTTCATAGCACGCCCGCAATTCCTGGACATATACAACGACCACGACGTGCGAGGCTATGGCTACGAAGGAAAAGGCACGATGGACAAGCACCAATGGGGCTGGTTTCTCGGCGCACTCTGCGATGCCAATGGCAACGTGATGCCCGACAACGACGGGACGCCCATCGTGATTGTGCCGACCGTAGAGTCGCTGGACGCAGCAGCACGTGTGGACGGCGCACGTATGTACAAATACGAAATCGACAAGACAGGGACATATAAATACATGGAGAACGACTTTGTACTGCTACGCTACGCCGACGTGATACTGATGAAGAAGGAAGCCCTCCTGCGGGGCGGGCAGGATGACGCCCCTGGCATAGAGGATGCGGACGTGAATGCCATCAAAACACGCTCGTTCGCCTACGAGACAGACCCCGTGGCTGCATTCGACCAAGCCTACCCCGACGCATTCACCGCGCTGAGTACAGGACTGACAGGCGGCATCCTGGCAGAACGTGGACGCGAACTGACATGGGAGAACGCACGCCGCCGCGACCTGATACGCTTCGACCAGTTTGAGAACATCCAGTACGTGAAGAACACCGCGAAGACACGCCGCTGGTTCCCCATTCCCTACACGGTGCTGCAAAAAGCCGTAGTAGATACAGAAACAGGAAAGAAAATCTGGACACAGAACCCAGGTTACTAACAACAATACTAATCAACAACACTTAAACAAATCACAACATTATGAGAAAATTTGGATTTTTCGCAGTAGCACTCGCTGCTGTAGCCGTTTCTTTCAGCGCATGTAAGAAAAAAGGTGGAGACATCATCGTGCCTGATGACAACAACCTGCCCAACGGCTTTTATGTATCCGTAGCAGGTGCAGACCTCGTGGAAGCAAATGCTATGGATCAAGGTATCAACGAAGTGGATCAAACAGCACGCACAGGGATGTATGAGAAGTACATCGTATTGGAGCAAGGCAAGAAGTATGAGTTCGTACACAAGAAAGGTGCAAACGCAGACCGCTACGGCTCGGCATTGGAGTATGGCGATTCGCTGATTGTAACCGACAACCACGAAGTGCCTGGCTACAAAGGCAGTCTTGCACAGAACACGACTATCGAAGTGAACGAGACTGCACTGTATCACATCGTGCTTGACTTTGACGAGGACGGTGCATTGGCAGATGTAGGTGGCGCACAGTGTATCTTAGTGCCTGCCGACTTCGGTGTACGCGGTGCGATGAACAGTTGGGACTTCACGCCTGCTGACAAAACAGAAAACAACGTGTTCACATGGAATGCGGTTGTGGAGACGCCAGGTGAATTTAAGTTCGCTCACAGCGATGCTTGGAAAATCTACTTGGATATCGCAGGTCTGGTGAAAGCCAACACCAACTTGGGTGCAGACTGTGTGCCTGGCGGCGAAAACATTCCCCTTGAACGCGCAGAATACACCATCACATTGGAGTTTGTAGGTCCCGCTGCCACCACACAGGAAAGTTTCAAATACACGGTGGAGAAGACTGGCGAATTGGAAGTGCTCGACCCGACAACATTCGTATATAGTTTCATCGGTACGGTAAACGGCAACTGGGACACGGACACCGACTTTGCTTTCGCAAGCAACAACGGCAACCACTACGTGTTTGAAGCCAAAGGCTTAGACCTTGCTGCTGGTGAGTTCAAGATTCGTTTCAACCACGAATGGGGCAAGAACTTCGGCTATGGGGCAATGGCAATCAACGGCATTGAAACAGCCGACAACGGCGGAAATATCGTTATTGCTGCACCTTTCACAGGCGATGCTACCTTTGAGTTCGATTGGAACGGTGCCGCAGAAGAGAACGTGACACTGACTTTCGTAGCCGCAGAGTAATTTTTCATTTCGGTTAGTATAATATGTTGGTGGAGGCTACCTGATTCGTTGGGTAGCCTCCGTTTTTTATGAAATAGCAAGGCGGTATTTGGTACATTCGATTATTTTTGCTAAATTTGCAGCCGAATTGACAAAAGGAACGATACTATGAATGTGCAAGAACTCAATTTTACAATCTTTTGCATTGGTAATGTGGCAGCCGCTTTGGGAAAGAACAGCCGGGAAGTGTACCACCGTATGCAACAAGCGGGTATAATTGACGACTATATTGTGCCTTGCTACGATGTATTACACACCTTCTCTAAGGAATATATCGTGGATGACCTTATTCAGTTTATGCAAAAGAAAGGGGTACTACCATGATTCTTTACCATACATCAACCATAGAAATCACTCGCCCTGATGTATCTCATTCGCGCTTAGAACTGGACTTCGGGAAAGGTTTTTACCTCACAACTCTTGTAGAACAAGCGAAACGATACGGCAAACGTTTTATAAGCCAAGGCTTACCTGCCATTATGAATGTGTATCAATTGGATGAAGACTGTGGGAACTGTTCTCGCAAAATGTTTAATGTGTATGATGGGGAGTGGTTAGACTTCGTGATGAACTGTCGTAGAAATCTTGCCCATCCCCAATACGACATCATAAAAGGAGGTATTGCTAACGACAAGATATTCAATACCGTTGATTTATATTTTGCAGGTATCTACACGCGAGAGCAGGCTTTGGATAAACTGCAATACGAACAGCCGAACCATCAAATCTGCATTACCTCACAGGAGGTATTAGACCAGCATGTGCACTTTGTGAAATCTATTAAACTATAATTCTATGCAAGCAAACCCAACCATTCTACAAATGAAATATGCTCGCATAGTACACTTATTTGCGGAGCAAGCAGGCTTATCCTATGAAGAAGCCTTGGGCAAGTTCTATGACTCAAAGACTTTTGAACTCATTAGCAACGGGATAGCGGATATGCACTGCTTCAGCGATGGCTATCTGGCAGATGAACTGCTGATAGAATACGGCTTCCCCTATCGAAAACAATAAGCGTAATAACGACAGCGGCGTACCGAGTGGCACGCCGCTGTCGTTATTATAATGCGTTCATTCTTCTCAGCCTTTCGCTATTGCGATGCATTCAAGACGCGGGATTAGGCTTTGATAGGTTTGTACTTCGGTACCAACGCCTTCATGATAGACCAAGCCAAGAGATAGGCAATACCGCAGAAACAGAACATAATGAAATAGCCTGCGGGCTTGCCCTCAAAGCCTAAGAACGTGAAGGCTGCACCTGCCTCCTCTGCATAGGTGAACAACGCACCTGCACCCTTCTGGATGAACATAGAGCCGATACCGCCTGCCATAGCACCAATACCCGTGATGGTAGCGATGGTCGATTTGGGGAACATATCACCAATCGTAGAGAACAGGTTTGCCGACCAAGCCTGGTGTCCCGCACCTGCAATACCAATCAGAACAGCAGGCCACCACGCGCTCATCGCGCCCAAAGGTTGTGCCAACAGAGCCACAATAGGAAGGAAGGCGAAAAGCAACATCGAAAGCATACGTCCGCTATATGGCTCCATACCCTTCTTCTCGACGAACAGTTTAGGCAGGTAGCCACCAAAGATAGAAAGCACCGTCACGATCGCATAGAGCGTGAAGATAAGTGCCTGTCCCATAGGGCTGGATGCCTTGTAGCCAAACTGGTTCTGGAAATACGAAGGTGCCCAGAACAAGAAGAACCACCATACGCCATCTGTAAAAAACTTACCGACGATGAACGCCCATGTCTGCTTGTAGCCAAAACAACGTATCATAGGGATAGATTTCTCCACTTGCTCCGCTTTTGCTGGCTGTGCCTCCTGCTCATCGTCCTGGTGGATATACGCCAACTCCGCCTCGTTCACATGTTTGGATTTCTCAGGTTTGTCGTACATAAACTGCCAGAAGAACATCCACACAAAGCCCAAAGCACCGATGATGATAAACGCCATCTCCCAGCCCAAGTGTTTTGCCAAAGGAGGGATGCAGAGCGGTGCAGCCAAGGCACCTACGGATGCACCCGCGTTGAACAAGGACGTAGCAAACGCACGGTCTTTCTTGGGGAAATACTCTGCCGTCACCTTGATGGCCGCAGGGAAGTTGCCCGCCTCACCCAATGCCAAGATGCCTCGGCAGAGCAAAAACAGATAGACGGAGGTGGTAGCAACAGCCAATGCGACATTGGAACCTGCCTCCACGGCACGCATGGCTTCCACAGAACCCAAGCCTTCAATGTGTGCGGTTGCCCAGCCGCAAGCGGCGTGCATACATGCACCTGCCGACCAGACCCCGATAGCAATGAGGTAGCCTTTCTTCGTACCCATCCAATCGACAAACTTGCCCGCAAACAAACAAGCAATGGCATAGAAGATAGAGAAAAGACTGGTGATTGTTCCATAGTCGGAATCCGTCCAATGGAACTCCGGTTTGATAAATTCCTCGTAGGTGAGGGAGAGTACCTGGCGGTCAAGGTAGTTCACCGTGGTTGCCACAAAGAGCAAGGAGCAGAGCCACCAGCGCCAGTTGGTCATAAGTTTCGTTTGTGTTGACATGATTCTATTTTGTGTTTTATAGTTTAGTTACTTAGATGGTTTCGGTAAAGATTGTGGAAAAGGCGCGTTTGCGCAAGATACTCATCCGCGGATAGCCTCAATGATGTCCAAGCACTCGCGGCACTTGTTGGTCACGTACGCCCAATCGCCCGCTGCAACGACCTCCTTGGGGAATAGTTTCGACCCCATACCTACGCAATAGACGCCAGCCTTGAACCATTTCTCCAAGTTCTCTTTCTCTGGCGCCACACCGCCTGTAACCATAATTTTCGACCAAGGCATCGGGGCTTTCAGACCCTTGACCATATTCGCACCATAGACATCGCCAGGGAACAGTTTGGTCAAATCACAGCCTAACTCCTGCGCCTTGCCGATTTCGCTGACCGTGCCGCAACCAGGGCAGTAAGGTACTAAACGGCGGTTACACACAGGAGCAATCTCGGGATTGAACAAAGGACCAACCACGAAACAAGCACCCAACTGAATATACAGCGCTGCCGTAGGCGCATCTACCACTGAGCCTACACCCAATGCCAACTCGGGGCATTCGGTATTCGCCCATTTCACCAACTCGCCGAAAATCTCGTGGGCAAAGTCGCCACGGTTGGTAAACTCAAAGGCACGGACACCGCCCTCGTAGCACGCCTTCACCACGTTCTTGCACAACGCCAAATCCTTGTGGTAGAACACTGGCACCATACCTGTCTCGCCGATTTTAGCCATAACGGCTATCTTGTCAAATTTTGCCATAGTATCTATTCCTTAAATTGGTAATTATATCTCTTTGTTGCACGGAAACGGGTGCAGCAATGGTAATACGCCATTCCTCCACCCGATTTTCCTGTACTACTTAACGCTGTACGCGACCGTTTGCATTGCCTTTTGCCAATGCTTCTACCTCATCCACAGCCACTAAATTGAAGTCGCCATTGATGGTGTGTTTCAGCGCGCTGGCTGCTACCGCAAACTCCAATGCCTCTCCCTGATTCGGTTTCGTAAGCAGACCATGAATCAGACCACCTGAGAACGAGTCGCCGCCGCCCACACGGTCGATGATAGGATTAATCTCATAGCGCTTGGACTGATAGAACTCCTTACCGTCATAAATCATCGCTTTCCAGCCATTGAAGGTAGCCGAATAACTCTCGCGGAGCGTGGAAACAACATATTTGAAACCAAACTCTTTCATCATCTGTTCAAAGATACCCTTATAGCCCTCTGCATTGGTCTCGCCTCCTTCCACATCCGCATCGGGCTTGAAGCCAAGGCACAACTCGGCATCTTCCTCGTTGCCGATGCATACATCGACATATTGCATAAGCGGGCGCATAATAGAAATAGCCTTCTCGCTCGTCCACAGTTTCTTGCGGAAGTTGAGATCCACAGACACCGTCACGCCGTGACGCTTGGCTGCCTCGCAGGCAAGGCGGGTGATTTCGGCTGCCTTGTCGGATATAGCAGGCGTGATACCGCTCCAATGGAACCACTGCGCACCTTCCATGATAGCATCAAAATCGAAATCTGCGGGATCAGCCTCTGCGATGGCAGAATGCGCACGGTCGTAAATCACCTTAGACGGACGCATAGACGCACCCGTCTCGCAGTAGTAGAGTCCTACGCGCTCGCCACCGCGCGCAATAAAATCGGTATTCACCCCATAGCGACGCAGCGCATTGACTGCAATTTGTCCTATCTCGTGTTTCGGTAGTTTGCTGACAAAATAGGCATCGTGTCCGTAGTTGGCACACGAAACTGCCACATTTGCCTCACCACCGCCAGGTATGATACGGAAATTCTCCGACTGAATGAAACGATCGTTGCCCGCAGGCGAAAGGCGAAGCATAATCTCGCCCAGTGTTACAATTTTTGCCATTGTTGATTTGTATTGTTTTGGTTGTTATAGTATTCTGCTCGTTAGGCGGCACACAGCGCACCTGTGTGCTATCACAAACAAAGGGCAAAACCCGTATGGGCTTTACCCTTCTGTACCATATATTAGAAATTGAAATAGTTCTTCGCGTTGTTATAGCAGATATCCTCTACCATCTGCTGCAAGCGTGCTTTCTCATACCCTTCATACGGTATCATACCGTTCTCCACATCGTTGCCCAAGATATTGCACAGCGTGCGGCGGAAATACTCGTGGCGAGGATACGACAAGAACGAACGGCTGTCGGTGAGCATACCCACAAAACGGCTGAGCAAGCCCAAGTTGGAAAGCGCCATCATCTGTTTCTCCATACCGTCCTTCTGGTCGAGGAACCACCAGCCAGAGCCTAACTGTATCTTACCCGGGTAGGAGCCGTCCTGGAAGTTGCCCAGCATCGTCGCCATCACCTCGTTGGCACATGGATTGAGGTTATACAGTATCGTCTTGGTGAGTTTGTCGTTCGCATTGAGACGGTCGAGGAACTTGGAGCAGGCTTTTGCTGTGGGGAACTCGCCAATGGAGTCGAAACCTGTGTCTGCGCCCAGGCGGGCGAACATCTTGGAGTTGTTGTCGCGGATAGCACCGTAGTGGAACTGTTGTGCCCAGCCTGCCTCGTAGTCCATCACCGCAAAGATAATCAGCATAGCCGACTTGAATTTCAGGACTTCCTCGTGGGTCAGCATATTGCCCGCCATAATCTTGTCGAAGATAGCGCGCACTTCCGCCTCGGTATAGTCCTCTGCATAGAACTCCTCGATGCCGTGGTCTGCGAGTTTGCAGCCCATAGACGCAAAGAAATCGTGGCGCTTCTGCAAGGCTGCCACAAGGTCGTCCATCGTGGTGATGTCCATATCAGCCGCCTTCGCCAGTTGCTCCACATACGCCTTGTAATTCGTGGGGTTCTCCACTGCCATCGCCTTGTCAGGACGCCAAGCGGGAATCATCTTGATCTCAAAGTCGCTCTCAGCCACCTGCTTATGGTAACGCAAGTCGTCCACAGGGTCATCCGTCGTGCAGACAGTCTCCACATGGTAGCGGCGCATAAAGCCACGTGCGGTGTAGGCAGGGTCGTTCTGCAACTTGTCGTTGCAAGCATCGAAAATCTCCTTGGCGGTCTCGGGATTGAGACGTTTCTCTATGCCGAACGCCGTCTTCAACTCAAGGTGCGTCCAGTGGTACAAAGGATTACGGAACGTATAAGGAACGGTCTCTGCCCATTTCTCGAATTTCTCCCAGTCGGTGGTATCCGTCCCTGTGCAGTAGCGTTCGTCCACCCCGTTGGTGCGCATAGCGCGCCACTTGTAGTGGTCGCCACCCAACCAGAGTTCGGTAATGCTTTGGAACTTGTGGTCATCCGCCACCATCTTGGGGATAAGGTGGCAGTGGTAGTCTATGATGGGCATCTTAGCCGCATGCTCGTGGTACAACTCCTGCGCCGTCTTCGTCTGCAACAGGAAATTCTCATCCATAAAAGGTTTCATTGTATCGTCGGATTTAATTGTTACACTTTCGTCCATTTTGCAAAGTGGAGTTTACAAAATTCCAATTCGGCTGCAAAGATATCCTTTTTTGTACGGAGAAATGTGGAATAATTGACATTTTTTTGCACATACGGGATAAAGAGGGCGTTTTTACGTCCGTTTTCGTATATTGGACGAAAACGGACGTGTATATTTCGTCCACGCCACAATAATCATTCATCTGCGGTGTGCTGATTTCTTCTCGGCTACTTCTCGGCTACTTGTCGGCTATATGACCCGTGTTTGAAACACACGCGCCACGTAAGGGCATCACAAAGAGCGTTTGTGCGTTGATAGCGATACTGTCGAAACGAATTATATTGTCCATAGGAAGGAAATATAACGTAATTATTTTGCTCCTTAGAAGCACTATTCTTACCTTCGTTTCTTTACACTTATTACTTTACATTCTATACTTACCTTTATTCCTTCTTTTCCTTCTGTGCCGACAGAAGAAAAGAAGCAAAAGAAGAACTCGCCGCTGCGCTCCACTCGTGAAAAATCATCATCTCAATGGCTAAATGGTATGAACGCCTCGCTGCGCTCGTTGGACGCATACCATTCTTAACGCCATTTTCAATGCGATTTTTTGCACTCGCTCCCGCGAGGCGGCGGCACCGCAGGCACAAGACAGCCTTGCGGCTGTTGACAGATAAGGGCTATATTAATGACCATAATAATACTGCAGAACTGCTGCCAACGCACGTTTATTTCTACGCTTTTATAGAATAAATGTTAAAATTCCTTTCTACTACTCACCCGATGTCCTCCCGAGTACCTATAACGTTACTCATTGTTCCACGAGCGGTCAGGTAGCGGTCACCTTGCGGTCAGGTCGGGGATACGTTGCGGATTGTTCCACGCTATATAGTACCGATATTGTTAGCATTTTTTATACTTTGTGCAGATAGAAAACTATCCACAAGGATGTATATGATAAAAAACGATTTGTATGCAAACAACGGATAGTGCACATGAATGAATGAATGCGCCTTGCGGAACTAAAACACACCTAATTCCTCACGCTGTTTTTTGGGCAGTTTATCAAACACCAGACGATATGATGTAGTGATTTGTTCTTTGACAAAATCATCCTCTAACATACGCAGGTAGAGGTCATTCCAATGGACTTTGTTCATATGGAAAGCAGGCTGCACGCCATCGTATTGCGCACGCAGTTCTGCCCCCTCATCAGGAGGTAACTTGACCGCAATACGCGGTTCGGGAGCGTCTAATGGCATGAGCAAAAACCACTTTCCGCCAATACGCCAAACAGCCCAGTCTTCGGCAAACAACTCCTCCGTGACCGCAGGGTGGAGAGCCAAAGCAAACGTTCTTACTTCTTCGACATTCATACAACAGCGATTTACAAAACCTTGCAAAGGTACGTTTTTTTATCGAATATACCAACCAGGCGAACACAAAAGGCATATTTTTTTGCATATTCCAAAAAAAAGCCGTACCTTTGTGCTGTTTTTAGCATAGTGGCTGCGTTTGCCATTCGCTTTTGGCAACAAACCTATTCAATAGACAACTAACTAACCAAAATAAACATCAAGCATAACGACTTATGGAAAAACCTTATGTCTTAGGACTCGATATGGGAGGCACCAACTCCGTATTGGGCATAGTGGATGCAAGAGGACACGTTCTTGCACGCACTTCCATCAAAACACAATCGTATCTTCGCATTGAAGAATATGTAGATGCCTTGTATGAAGAGGCAATGAAAATCATAGAGCCCGTAGGCGGGATAGAGAAATTCCGCGGCATCGGTGCGGGTGCACCCAATGCCAACTACTACACGGGCAACATAGAGCAGACTGCCAATCTGCCTTGGAAAGGCATCGTTCCTTTCTGTGAACTGATGAGCAAACGCTTTGGGCTACCCTGCCGCGTGACCAACGATGCAAACGCTGCCGCTATGGGCGAGATGACCTACGGTGCCGCACGCGGTATGAAGAACTTTATTATGATTACCCTCGGTACAGGCGTAGGCTCGGGTATCGTAGTGGACGGGAAAGTAGTCTATGGGCATGACGGCTTTGCAGGCGAGTTGGGACACACCAAAATCGTTCGCGGCGACAATGCGCGCGTGTGCGGATGCGGACACAAAGGTTGCTTGGAAGCCTACGCAAGCGCAAATGGTGTGGCACGCACGGCACGAGAAATCGTAATGAACGGCGACCAAGAGACCTTGCTGCGCAACCTCGACCCCGAGACCATCACATCGAAGGATGTATATGACGCCGCAGAGCAGGGCGATATGGTAGCAAAACGCATCTTTGACGAGACAGGCAAGATGCTCGGACAGAAATTTGCGGATTTTGTGGCATTTTCTGCCCCCGAAGCCATCATCCTGTTCGGTGGTATGACCAAATGCGGGCATTACATCCTTGACCCTATCGTAAAAGCGATGAACGAAGACCTGATGCCTATTTGGAAAGGTAAGATAAAGGTGATTTTCAGCGACCTGAAAGAGGCGGATGCTGCGGTGCTCGGCGCATCGGCATTGGCATGGGAACTGCAAGAACAACAATAAGACCGTGCGCGTTCTGTATCAGTTTTCGATGTGCTGGCAAAGGATGTATAGTAGCGTACATTGGCGCATCAACCCGAAACGCAAAGCGGTATATATCACGTTTGACGATGGTCCAATCCCCGGGGTTACGCCTCGGGTGTTGGATGTGTTGCGACAGTATGGCGTGAAAGCCACTTTCTTTATGGTGGGAGATAATGTGCGGAAGCATCCCGACATATACCAGCGAGTGGTGGCGGAAGGGCATGCCGTGGGCAACCATACGTTTCACCACGCGAAAGGCCTGCGGATGTCGCTGCAAGGCTACCTGCGTGAGGTGGACACCGCCGCTGAGTTATTGGACGGTACACGCTTGTTTCGCCCGCCATACGGCAGGACATGGTGGTGGCAACGACGTGCCATTCGAGAGAAAGGATACGAAATCTATCTATGGGATGTGCTGACGCACGACTACAACACTTGCTACACCCCCGAACGGATGCTCAATATCGTGAAACGATACACCCGCAACGGCAGTATCATCAATTTTCACGATTCCATAAAATCCAACGAGCGGATGCTTGCTGCACTGCCCAGAGTGATAGAATGGTTACAAGCAGAGGGGTATGCGATTCTTCCTATTGGGCAACCGACCTAAAAAAAAGGATAAAATGCAAACAAAGATGCATAGACATAGCCGCTATGGCATACAGGGGTTTTCCTTTGTAGTGGCGTTGCTATGCCTATTGCTGAGCAGTTGCGCCAATCGGGGAATAGGTCCGCAAGGCGGTCCGAGAGATACCATTCCGCCACGGATAGTGAAAGAAGTGCCGCTCAACCAGTCCACACAGTTCAACAGCAAGAGGATAGAACTCGTATTTGACGAGTACCTGCAATTGGACAACATCCAGCAGCACTTGCTTGTGTCGCCGCCTCAGCAAATACCCCCTATCGTGAAAGCCATAGGGAAAAAAGTGACGGTGGAGATGCAGGAAGAACTCTTGGACTCCACGACCTACACCTTGGATTTTGGCGATGCGATATGCGACTACACGGAGAAAAATCCTATACGAGGGTATAGTTATGGATTTACGACAGGCGACCGCATAGACTCCATGGAGGTGTATGGACGCGTGGTGAACGCGGAAGACCTGAACGTAGTAAGCGGTTTGATTGTGGGACTGCACGCCACCTTGGAGGACAGCGCGTTCAGCACCCTACCCTTCACCCGCGTAGCACGCTCGGACTCAACAGGGAGTTTCGGCATTCGCAACCTACGGAACGGGGTGTATCGGCTCTATGCCCTGCAAGACCAAAGCCGCGATTTCCTCTACCAGCCAGGGGAAGGACTGGCATTCAGCGATTCGTTGGTGATACCCGAGTACGAATCGGAGATAGTGCAAGACACGCTATGGACCATAGAACGCCAAGACAGCGTGGAGGTGGAGAAGATAGATACCATACTGACCGTAAAGAACATCTATGTAGGTCCTGCTGACCTGCTGTTATGGTATTTCACGGAAAACAAACAGCGGCATTACTTTCAGCGGGCGTATCGTGAGCAGGCGCACAAGATAGACCTTGTGTTCTCCGCACCGCAGGACAGCCTGCCCATCATAGAGGCATTGCCCCCTTCGGCAATAGATTCCACACGCTCGGACAGCCTGTGGCAAGACCCGATGCAATACGCGCTGCTACAAGCCAATCCTACACGAGACACCATAGTCTATTGGCTGACAGACTCTGTAGCCATAAGGCAAGACAGCATATTCCTGCGTATGACCTATCTGAAATCGGATTCACTCTATCGCCTGCAACCGCAGACGGATACCCTATCGGCGATTTACCGCGCGCCCCGCCTGACACAGAAAGCCAAAGAGGCACAAGACAGAAAGAACCGAGAGCGCAAGTTGGAACTGCGCTCCAATGCCAAGGATAAGTTTGAAGTGTATGACACGCTGCGCATATCCGCTGCATTTCCCATAGACCGCATCTGTGCGGATAGCATCCATCTCTATGAGAAACAGGATACGGTGCTGACAAGAACGGCATACAAGGTAGAAAAGCGCGACCTGTTGTCGTACTACATAGTGGCAGACTTACAGCAAGGCAAGCAGTATGAACTGCACATCGACTCCGCCGCGATATACGACATATACGGTGTATGCAATGACAAACGGAAATTCAGCCTCAGCCTGAAAACAGCAGAAGACTACTCCGTGCTACTCGTGCGACTGAAAGACTTCGACCCACGCATCCGATTGCAACTGCTCAACGAGAAAGACCAACCTGTGCGCGAACTACCCGCCCAAGCAGAAGGGACACGGTTTGCGTATCTGACACCTAAGACCTACTATCTACGTATGTATATAGATATAAACGGAGATGGCAAATGGACCACAGGCGATTGGGCGGAGAAAAGACAACCAGAGCCTGTCTACTACTTTCCCTCAAAACTGACACTGCGTGCAAACTGGGACTTTGAGGAACTATTTGACTACTTAGGCTGGGAGCAATTGGATGCGAAACCCACAGAACTACGCAAAGATGCCAACAGTACGAAAAAATAAACTGTTCGATTATGCTTTTCTTGCCACGGGACTTTTGGTGCAGGTAGCGACCTACTGCGTTGTACCTAATTCGCCCTTGTCTCTGGTAAGTGGCCTGTTGGGCATATGCTCGGTGGTACTCTGTTCGCAAGGTAATATCCTGTCGTTCGCCTTTGGATTTGCACAAGTCATCACCTACACCTATCTCTGCATAGCGGAACGTTTCTACGGAGAGATAGCCATCAATGTATATTACTTCGTGACCATGCTTTACGGCGTATATGTGTGGCGCAAGCGACTCAACAAAAGCAGCGGAGAGTCGCATACCGTGCAAGCGCAGCATCTATCCAAACGGATGTTGGGCTTGATAAGTCTTGGTTGTACTGTGGTGGCTCTGGCGGTAGGGGTGCTTCTCGCCCGCTATACCGACGACACACAACCCTATTTGGACGCATTCACGACCGTACCTGCCATCGTGGCGCAACTGCTGATGGTGATGGCATATCGCGAGCAGTGGTATCTATGGTTAGCCGTGGACATACTGTCGATGGTCATGTGGCTCTACGCTGGCGATTACTGCTTGGCGGCCCAGTACCTCTTCTGGTGCGCGAACTGCGTGTATGGCTTGTATAACTGGAAAAAATTGTAGCGCAAAATGGCAAATCCGTATGTATTGGTAGAACACCTAACGAAATCGGTCGGAGACAAGACGCTCTTTGAGGATATATCTTTCGCTATCAACGAGGGACAGCGCGTGGCATTGATCGCCCGCAATGGCATAGGCAAGTCCACGCTGTTGGACATCATAGCAGGCAAAAGCGATTATGACAAGGGGAAGATAACGTTCCGCAACGGGCTGAAAGTGGGTTATTTAGCACAACGGCTCACCCTCTCCGCAACGGATGCGCCTGTACAACAGAGCCTAAAATACACACAACTGCTGACCCAATTGGGCGTAAGCGACACAGGGCAAGACCTGCAACACCTGTCGGGGGGACAGCAGAAACGTGTGGCATTGGCACGGGTGCTTGCCGAAGAACCCGACCTACTGCTATTGGACGAACCGACCAACCATCTCGATTTGGACATGGTTGTATGGCTTGAAGACTATCTCCGCAAGTCGCGTATCACTCTGCTTCTCGTCACGCACGACCGCTATTTTTTGGACAAAGTCTGCTCCGACATCATCGAACTTGACCAAAACGAACTGTTTACCTATCACGGGGACTATGCGTACTACTTGGAGAAACGCGCGGAACGCATCGAGATGCAGCAGACAGAGACCGAGAAATACCGCAACCTGTACCGTACGGAACTCGACTGGATGCGGCGTATGCCACAGGCACGCGCCCACAAGGCGCAGTACCGCATAGACAATTTCTACGAGATAGAGAAGAAAGCCAAACGCGAAGTGCAAGAGACAAACGTGCAACTGCAAGTGAAGTCCTCCTACATCGGCAACAAAATCTTTGAAGCCCACGAGGTGAGCAAACGGTTTGGTGCTATTGAGATAGTGAGCCGCTTCTCTTATGTGTTTGCGCGGTATGAGAAATTGGGCATTATCGGAAATAACGGCACAGGCAAATCCACATTTCTGAAACTCCTATTGGGCGAGATACAACCCGACAGCGGACACTTTGACATCGGTAGCACTGTGCGTTTCGGCTACTATCAGCAGCAGGGTCTGGCATTTGACGAAGGCAAGAAAGTGGTAGACATCGTGCGCGACATTGCCGAATACATTGACTTGGGCGACGGCAATAGGCTGAGTGCAAGCCAGTTTTTGCAACATTTCCTATTTTCGCCCTCGCAGCAATACGACTATGTAGCCAAACTGTCTGGAGGCGAACATCAACGGTTGCATCTCTGCACCGTGCTGATGCGCAATCCGAATTTCCTTATCTTGGACGAGCCAACTAACGACCTCGACATTCCCACCTTGCAGGTGCTGGAAGCCTACCTGCGTGCGTTCAAAGGTTGTCTGATAGTAGTGAGCCACGACCGTTATTTCATGGATCGTGTGGTGGATCATCTGTTTGTATTCCATGGGAACGCAGTCATCAAGGACTTTCCTGGCAACTACACACAATGGCGCGAGGCAACCAAAGCAGTAGAGGAACAGCAGAAACAAGCCGCGAAGCCCGTAACAAAACCGAACAATATCCGTCCCAAGACCGAAGAGAAGCGACGCCTGAGTTTCAAAGAGAGACAGGAATTAGCCGCATTGGAACAACGTCTGCCCGCCTTGGAGCAAGAGAAACAGGCGATAGAAATTCTGCTATCGGGTGGTACTGCAAGTCCAGAGGAAATCACAGAAGCCTCTGCACGCTACTCACAAGTGACTGCGGAACTGGACGAGGCAGAACTACGATGGCTGGAATTGAGCGAATGGGCATAAGAAGATACTGCTATACTATCTATTGGGGTCGGACTGCACTCTGAGCCCACGTCCACGGTTGACGGGGCGGACACGATAGCCCGCTTCACGCAGTTGCGCCAATAGTCCTTTCTCACCGCCAAGATAGATGGCATCGAGCGTAATGAAACAGTTGCCCTCGTGCAGATAAGGCTGCAAGCGTTTGACCCATGTACGGTTACGCTGGGCATATACTTGATAGTCAGAATAGGAAACGGAAGTATGGTTGTCCGGACCTGCCACCTGAAAAGCCATGTCCGTAAGTCGCCCCATACGATACATCTCCAACAAAGCGCGCTCCTGGCGTATCTCCCGCTCGGGATACTCCACCACTTTCAGCAGTTCCTCGCATTGCCACGGGAAAGGCTCTCGGTCGAAGAGCATATACATCGTCTCTCCGACGTCGTCCAAACCGTACACTGGCATTCCCTTTTCCTGCGCCACCACCTCAAAGAAAGTTTCCATACTGCGCTGTTCGTCGTAGTGTAGCCACTGCTTGAACAATTCCATACGGAGCATCTCCGTCAAATAGGCGGGCTTCATACGACACAACTGCTCCATACCCATGCCCACACGGAGTAACAAAGCCTGGTCTATTTGCTCATATTGGGCATCGGTATAGAAATTGCTAAGTATGACAGAATCAGGCAGGAGGGCGGCTTGACGCAAGGCTGCCAATGCTTCGAAATCTTCCATCGCAAACTCTGTAATCACCTTGTCGCAGCGGGAAAAGCAAGGAAACAAGTTAGGAATGGTATCCAAAAAGGCAATATCCACCAAACGATTGGTCGCCAAGATATAACTTTTCGCCTTGCTGCTATTGCCGCCTACCTCATACAAGACCTGCGCACAGGCAAAGCGAGGGAACAATAGCGTGAATAGAACCAATAGGAATATATGCCGTTTCATTGAAATCTCGTAATTAGGTTGTACGCCTGATAGATACCCAACTCCCCTGCTTTGCTCAAATCCGCCATCCCTTCTTCCACGCGGTCGGTGTAGATATACGTCAGTCCACGATTGAAATAGGCTTCCGAGAAATCGGCATCCAGTTCAATCGCCTTGTCATAGTGGCGGAGAGCCGCTTCCCAGTCGCGCTGTGTGCAGAGGATATTCGCCTTGTTGAAGTAGGCAAAAGCGAAGTCGGGCAGGAGTTTGACAACCTGGTCGTAGTCGCGCAACATAATGTCGAAGTCCATATTCGACTGTTCGGACAACTCGCCCGTAGCACGACGATATTGCAGGAGTTTGTAACGCCAATTGGCACGGCAGAACGTGATGACCGCCATCTTGTCCCTGTCGGTAGTCAGTTGGAGGGCTTGGGTGCAATCGTCAATCGCAGAGGAGTAGTCCTGCACTAACGCGAACTCCAAGGCGCGGGCGAAGAACAAAGCGGGCGACAACTGTTTGTCCAACAACTCGGACAAGCGGCTAATCTGCTCGAAATGGATATTGACCAAATCTGCCGTGAGCGGCTGCTCCTGCACCACAAAATGGAGCGGCGAAGGCAACCATTTGGACTGGTTGAGTTCGGAAACCGATGCATGGTAGTAGTTGGTCTGCCGCAGAGGCTGTTCCTGCGCATAGTACGACAAGGTGATATTCGGTTCATTAACCACATCGGCGTACTTCTTCTGCACATTGCCGCGTGTAGAGGACTGGTACTTCTGCTCATCCTCGGTAGGCGTCTGGCTGCTCTGCGCCGTCTGTGCAGAGAACTCCTTGCGCCTGTCCTTTTTCTGCGGCTGCGCCTGTGCGATATGTACGGAGGTGTTCGGTTTCCCCGCAGTGTGCGGTTTCGTAGCGGCATCCTTCTCGCGTTTATCTGCCGCCTGACGGTATAGGAATGCCGCCTGTGGTTGGTTCTGCGCCGTAGCCGCCTGTGCTGCTAAATAGTAGGACGGCAAGAAATCGGGATAGCGCACGATGAGGGAATCGAAATCGTGTTGTGCCTCCTGCCACTGACGCAATTCGAACAGCACCAAGCCACGTTGGTAGCGCATCTCCGTCTGCTCAGGCGCAAGGTCTATGGCACGGTTATAGTCATCCAATGCACGGTTATAATCGCCCAACTCATGGCGCAGCACACCACGGTTGTAGTAGCACTGCGGGTCAGCAGGCGCAAGTTCAATCGCACGGTCGTAGTCTGCCAATGCCCCTCGATAGTTATGCTTGCGATAGAAGATAATCCCTCGGTTCATATAGTCGCCTGCCCACTTTGAGCCCAGATTGATTGCCCGCGTGAGTTGCACCAACGCATCCTCCATCTCCCCACGTATTAGGTTGGTCACACCCAAAGCCGACCATGCAGCAGGGTTCTGCGAGTCCAACTCCGTAGTTCGCAGAAAAGACTGTAAGGCGCAAAGCGTGTCTTGCATCTGCATACAGATTGCTCCTTTCTCAAACAGCAAGGACGCAGACTCCGGCTCTCGTTTGAGCAGGCGTTCCATATCCTCCATTGCTTCCTCAAAGCGCGACTGTGCCGCTCGGGCGTCTGCCCGCAAGAGGATATAGGTCTTGTTCTCAGGCGCAAACACCAAGGCTTGGGTGAAATCCTTCTCTGCCAAAGCGGGCTTATCCAAATGGCGATAGACGAAACCGCGGGTGTAGTATGCACCCGGCAAGAAAGGGTTACGTTCAATCGCCGCATCGCAATCGCGCAACGCACCCTGATAGTCCTCCAAGTTGATTTTTGCGATACTGCGGTAGAGGTAAGGTTCCGCGAGGTAGGGTTTTAACTTGATGACCTGGTTGAAATACTGGATGGACAGCACATAGTCTTCAAAATAGAGTGCGTTGCGTCCGATAGCCGTGATGCGATCCGTATTCAACTGCGCACGCATAGGCACAGCCAAGCACAAGATGCACCCTAAAAAGACATACCGTATGTACCGAAATCCCCTCATACATCCAAAATAGTTGCAAAAACCGTGCCTTATTTGCAGTCCGCCAAAGGATCGAACCACGCAGGAATGTCAAACTGCTCCGTTGTGGAATAGCCCAAGGTGGAATCGTTGTACACCTTCTGCATATAGAGCGCATAGATAGGCAATGCCATAGATGCCCCCTGCCCTTCTCGCATGCTGTCGAAATGGATGGCACGGTCTTCGCCCCCCACCCATACGCCACTGACAAGGGATGGTGTGAACGCCATGAACCAGCCATCGGAGTTGTTGTTGGTCGTACCTGTCTTGCCGCCCATCGGTGCTCGGATACCGTACTTGAAGCGTACGCGTACGCCCGTACCGTGGTCCATGACATTCTGCAACATATATATCATCTTGTACGCCGTAGTCTCACTGATAATCTCGTGGGTGAGCGGAGTGAACGATGCCAGCACATTGCCGTTGCTGTCTTCTATACGTGTGACATACAATGGCTCGATACGTATTCCCTTGTTCACAAACGCGGTGTAGGCACCGACCATCTCCTCTACGCTGACCTCGCAAGGTCCCAGACAGAGGCTTATGACAGGGTCTAACTGCCCTTGTATGCCAAAGGACTGCATCATGCGCACCAACTGTTCGGGCGTGAAAAGGGACATCAGGTACGCCGTAATCCAGTTGGATGAGTATTGCAGCCCCCATGCCAAGGTAACGGTGTCGCCGCGGTTCTTGTCGTGCGTGTCGCGCGGTGTCCATGGGCGACCGTTGGCATCGTACAGGGTGATGGAATCGTTGACCACCTTGTCGCAAGGCGATAAGCCCTCGTCCATCGCCAAGGTATAGAGATAGGGTTTCACCGTAGAGCCGACCTGACGCCTACCGACGGTAACCATATTGTACTGGAAATGTGCAAAGTCAGGGCCTCCCACATAGGCTTTGACATGCCCGTTGAAAGGATCCATAGACATAAAGCCGCAGCGGAGATAGGTTTTGAGCCAGCGGATGGAATCCATAGGCGACATGACGGTGTCTATCAAGCCCGTTCCCTCGTAGGTGAATACCTGCATATCAACAGGTGTCTGGAACGCTTCGCGTATCTGTGCCTCCGTGCAACCCGCTTTTTTCATCGTGCGGTAGCGGTCGGTCTGCTTCATGGCACGGGTCATAATACCGTCAATCTCCGCCTTGCTGATTGCATGCGAGAAAGGTGCATTCTTCTTGCGCTTATTCTCGCGGAAGAAACTCTGTTGCAAGTCGCGCATATGTTCATTGACCGCTTCCTCTGCATAGCGTTGCATACGCGAATCAATGGTGGTATAGATACGCAAACCGTCCTGATAGAGGTCGTAATGCGTGCCGTCGGGCTTGGTATTCTTCTGGCAAAAACCATACAAGGGATTGTTGTCCCATTGATACCTATCAATGACGTACTGCTGTTTGTTCCACTCGGCATACTGGCTCTCCTTTGGTTCTTTGGCGGTCAGCACCGTACGCAGATGCTCGCGGAAATAAGGTGCCAGTCCCTGCTTATGATCCACCGAACTGTAATGCAGTTCGATAGGCAATGCTTGCAGCGAATCGCACTGCTGTTCAGTCAGGTAACCATATTTCTCCATCTGCGCCAATACCGTATTACGGCGCGTCAATGCACGCTCGGGACGGCGCATAGGATTGTACAACGAAGGGTTTTTACACATACCCACCAACATCGCCGACTCCTCGATTTTGAGTTCCGCGGGCGTGGTAGAGAAATAGACCTGTGCTGCCGACTTGATACCCACCGCATTGTACAGGAAATCGAACTGGTTGAGGTACATGAGCAGTATCTCGTCCTTGGAATACAGTCGCTCCAACTTGGTGGCGATGACCCACTCAATAGGTTTCTGCATGGCACGCTCAAAGATATTGTTCGCCCGCGGCGACCAGATCTGCTTTGCCAACTGCTGGGTAATCGTACTGCCACCGCCCGCACGTCCCAATTTCATCACCGCACGGAAGAATGCCTTGAAATCAACCCCCGTGTGCTTGTAGAAACGCACATCCTCCGTAGCAATCAACGCCTCCACAAGCGAGGGAGAGAGGTCGGTGTACTGCACGCCTACCCGATTCTCCTGACGATAGTAACGCCCTAACGACTGCATATCCGAGGAGAAAATCTCGCTGGCATACCGATTGTTGGGATTCTGCAACTCCTCCAACGGCGGCAGATAGCCCAACCAGCCCTTGGTAATCATCCAAAAGATAGCCACAACGATTAGGATGCCTGCGCCAAACAACCCCCAGAACCATTTCAAAAATGTCTTCATATATGCTATAACTGTACGTTGAGTTTCATTTGCTGTTTCTTACGCCTGCCGACACCAGCAAGCGCATTTCAGTTCGCAAAGTTACTACTTTTTTCCGACATTTGCAAACATTACTTTGTTTTTCCATATCACCTGCACCATATCCTGTATATTTCAGCACTCTTGCCCTTCTCCAAAGCCTCCATTTCCCACTCCTTAAAAATTAACATAATTTTACATAAATACCTCTTCTGTGTCCATCGACTGTCAATTGTCTGTCTTTATCGGAACATACCCGCAACATAGCCGCAACATAGCCGCAACATAAGCGGAACATTATCGCAGCATAAAATGGTCAAAATACGGTCAAAAAGCCGTTTCCAAGCAGAAACGCTCCTATCGAATTGTTAAAATAATAAAACTTTATCCTTTCAAACACCGCTTACTCAAACCGCTTTTTTTTGCCCATTTTCTGCAATCGCCCTGCAAAAGCAAGCCTTAACTTGCGCATATCGTTTTTTTTTCGTATCTTTGCACGATATTTTGCATACGTGCGCACTTATCTGAAACGACATATTATTTTTCTGCTCCTGTGGGGGCTATCGGCAACGGCTTGGGGACAAGCAGCGTTGCATAGTATGCGTAGCGTTTCAGACAGCATCGCGGGGGAGCGTATCGCGGCGGACAGCGTTAGGATGCAGGACAGTAGCGTGCCAGGTAGTCTGGTCGGGGACAGCGTTGCGCCACAAGCCGTGGACAGTTTCCAGACGAAGACACCTGCGGGCGCAGATGGATTGGACGCACCTGTGGAGTACACCTCGAAAGACTCCATCGTATTGTTAGGAACAGGTATTGCCTTTCTACACGGCGAAGCGGACGTAACCTACCAGCATATGCAACTCACATCAGAGTTTATGCGTGTGCATATGGACTCGAGCATCGTATATGCCCGCGGTGTACTCGACACCGTAGAGGGAGAATGGATAGGGAAGCCTGTCTTCAAAGACAACACAGACTCCTACGAATCGGACGAGATAACCTACAATCTGCGCACGCAGAAAGGCTATATACGCCGCGTGGTAACCGAGCAAGGAGAAGGCTATGTGATAGCCGACCGCACCAAGAAGACGGAAGACAATGCCATGATGATGGCAGGCGGTATGTACACCACCTGCGACAAGCACGAACATCCCCATTTTTACCTCAAGATGACCAAAGCCAAGGTCGTGCCTGGCGACTACATCGCAACAGGACCTGCGTATATGGTGGTAGGCGATGTGCCGCTGCCCCTGGCGATACCCTTTGGCTTCTTCCCTTTCACCCAGCAGTATTCCAGCGGCTTTATCATGCCGAACTTCGGTGATGACGGCACACGCGGCTTGTACCTGAGTGGCATAGGCTACTACTTCGCCATCAACGACTATATGGATCTGCAAGTGACGGGCGACATATACACCCGAGGCACATGGGCGGTAAGGGCGCAGTCGAAATACATCAAACGCTATAAGTTCAATGGCAATGTGAACATCAACTACCGCAACGACGTCGTCGGTGAGAAGGATATGCCCAACTACTCGCAATCGCGTAATTTCAGCATACAGTGGACGCACACCCAGGATGCCAAAGCCAATCCCTACTCCACCTTCTCCGCCAGCGTGAATTTCTCGACATCGGGCTACAACCGCAGCAATATCAACGCCTATTACAACCCCGAACTGAACTCAGAGAACACCAAGAGTTCGACCATCTCCTACACCCAGCGTTTCCCCGACAGCCCATGGAGTCTGTCGCTCACGGCAAGCGTATCGCAACGCACCAAGGACTCCACCTTGTCGCTATCGCTACCCGAACTGAGTGTAAACATGAGCCGCGTGTATCCCTTCAAGCGCAAGAAACCCATCGGCAAGGAGAAATGGTATGAGAAGATCAGCCTCAGTTACGCAGGAAACGGCTCTATCTCTATCAACAACGTAAAGGAGAACCAGTTCATTCACACCAATTTCCTGCGCGATTGGCAGACGGGACTGAAACATAGCATTCCCATCTCTGCCTCGTTCATGCTATTCAAATACCTCAGTATAACGCCTACTATCAACCTAAGCGACCGCATGTATTTCCAGCGTGTGGACCAGACATGGGACGAGCAGGAACAGCAACTCCACAACGACACGACAAACGGTTTCTACAACGTGTTCGACTTTAACGTAGGCGTATCGCTCAGCACCAAACTGTATGTGTTCTACACGCCCGTCAAGAAACTGTTCCCCAAAGGCAAGGTGGATCGGTTTCGGCACGTGCTGACGCCCTCCCTCTCGTTTAGTTACCATCCCGACTTCGGCAAGTCGTTCTGGGGATACTACGGTGCGTACGACGAGCCTGTATATACTTCCGACATAGACCCTGAGACGGGACGCAAGATACAGAAAACGGACGAAGCAGGCAACCCGATGTTTGTCCACCAGACCTACTCCCGTTTTCCCAATGCCAAATACGGCACAGTGGGACAAGGAGCGGCGGCTGCGCTGAACTTCTCGCTCGGCAACAACCTCGAGATGAAGATTATCAACAAGGACGATACCACAGGCAAAGACCCCTACAAAGTGGTCAGCCTGATAGATAACCTAAGCATATCGGGCGGGTACAATTTCATTGCCGACTCCATGAACTGGAGCAATTTCGCCGTAAACCTCCGTATCAAAATCCCAAAGGTGAACTACACCATCAACCTCAGCGGGCAGTTCGACCCCTATATGTACGAACTGAACGAGTTGGGACGCCCCGTACGCACGAACAAGCAGTATTGGCACAACGGCAAGTTCCCGCATTTTCTCGGCACAAGCACGAGCCTGTCCTACACCTTCAACAACCAGACCTTCAAAAAATGGTTTGACAAAGACAAGAAGGGCAAAGCCGATGAGAACAACGAGGACACCGATATGACGGACATCACCGTGGGCGACGATGGCTTGGCACGCAACGGCAAACTGAACCGCGGGCGACAGGAGACAGCAAGCGAGGTGGACGATGGCTATGTGAAGACCGAACTGCCGTGGAGTCTGTCCATCAGTTACACCCTACGGTACGGGCAAGGCAGCGAGTTCGACTACCAGAAGATGTACTACAAGATGGTGTTCACGCACAACCTGTCGCTGTCGGGTTCGTTAGGTCTGGGCAAAGGCTGGAAAGTGAGCGCATCAACGAGTTACGACTTCAAGGCAAAACGTTTCGCTTCTGCCAATTTCAACGTGAGCCGCGACCTGCACTGCTGGAATATGACCGCCTCGTTCGTGCCGTTCGGCCCCTACAAGAGTTACACCTTCCATATCGGTGTGAATGCATCCATGCTGGCAGACCTCAAATACGACAAGTCGAGCACACAAAGCACCAACAAGCGCGTGGACTGGTGGTAAGCCCATCGCCACAAAGAGCGCGGAGCGTATAATGACATAAAATGCAAAACAATATGATAGAAAATCAGAAAGTAGTAACTGCTATCTATGAGATGTACGTGGATGGCGAGAATGGAAAAGAAGAGTTGATGGAGCGTGCCACCGAGCAACACCCCTTGGTGTACTGCCACGGCGAGGGAATGATGCTACCCAAGTTTGAAGAGGCATTGGCAGGCAAGGGAAAGGGCGATGCGTTTGATTTTCGCATTGCCTCTGCAGACGCCTACGGCGAGTACGATGAAGAAGGCGTAGTGGACTTGGACAAGCATATGTTCTACAACGGAGACGGGCAGTTCGACAGCGAGCGCGTATATGTAGGCGCAGTCGTGCCGATGAACACCGTAGACGGACAGATAGTGAATGCGCAGATCATCCAGATCACGGACGCGCAAGTGACCATCGACCTCAACCACCCTTTGGCAGGAGAGAACCTGCATTTCGTAGGTAAAATCATAGACCTGCGGGATGCGACACCTGCCGAGTTGGATGCCATACGGCACCCGCACAAATGCGGTGGATGCCACGGCAGTTGCAACTGCGGCGAGGGCGAATGCGGTGGCAGTTGTGGTGGAGACTGTGAGGGCAATTGCTCGGGCTGCGACGGCGACTGCTAAACACCGTCCTGTCATAGCAGCCACTACCCGGCAGATTTTCGGCTATGCGTCTTTGAGACGCATGTATTTCTGTGCAAAGGAACAGACAGGAACCACGGTATAGTGGTTGCGCTCAGCAAAGGCGAGGGCTTCCGCCATAAGGATAGACCCTATGCCTTTGCCGCTCTCGTAGGCATACGTGTGGAGGATAGACAGCACATTGTCGTGCAGTTCGAACGCAATCTTTCCGACCAGGCGGTCATCTTCGAACGCCAGGATTTCGTTGCCTTGAATCACGGTTTTCATAGTCTATATAGGGATTAATCGTTGTACGATACAAAGGTACTACAATTAGCGTGCCAATGTGTGCTATACGGCTACCGAACAAATATCGGCAGCCGTATGCGGTCTTTGCTTTTATGGGGACAGAATTATCGAAACCAGAGAGAAAAGAGACCGAAGAAAAAAGAAAACCCTACCGAGCGATGAGCGAGAGATGACCGAGAGATGACCGAGAGATGACCGAGAGAAGAGCGAGAGAAGAACGGGAGAAGAACGAGCGATGAGCGAGAGAAGAGCGAGAGAAGAGCGAGAGAAGAGCGGGAGAAGAGCGGGAGAAGAGCGGGAGAAGAGCGGGAGAAGAGCGGAACGAAACGAGGCAATCTGCACATGTGTGAGACTGCCTCGTAGTGGTAGTTTATCTGCAAGATCGGGTTTACAGCAAGGGTAGCACCTTTTCCAACCGGTTGCCGCGTGAGCCTTTCAGGAGTATCGTGGTATGGTGGATAGGATGGGTTTGGAGGTACGTCATCAGGGCGTCCACATCGGCAAAGATAGGATAAGGCGCAGTGGTCTGCTCATACTCTTTGCCTACGAGCAACACGGTATCTGCTCGACGCTCCGCCAGCATATTGACGATATTCTGGTGTTCCAAAGGGCTATACTCGCCCAACTCGCGCATTGCCCCCAAGATATAGGTCTTGCCCTCAAAGGCATTGATAGCCGCCTGCATAGAGGTAGGGTTGGCATTATAAGCATCTACGGTGAGCGTATTGCCCCGCGCCGTCTGCATACGCTGCGAACGGTTGTTGGTGGGAATGTAGGCACGTATTGCCTCCAATCCCATCGCATGAGGCACACCGAAATACGCGCCTACGCATAGAGCCGCCGAGACATTCTCGGCATTGTAGTCGCCCACCAATTGCGTACCTGCGGGCATTGTGCCTGTATGGTACAGGCATTCCTCTGACGCGGTATTTCCCGATAGTGTGCAAGTCTCCGCATACATTTCCGCCAAATAGGGATTGTCTGCGTTGCGGAATAGCACGCCTTGGTGGGTGGCTATATAGTCGTACAGTTCGCGCTTGGTCTGCCGCACACCCTCGAACGAGCCAAATCCCTCTAAATGCGCGCGCCCCACGTTGGTGACAAGTCCGTAGTTCGGCTCTGCCACCTCCACCAACTCGCGGATGTCGCCGATATGGGAGGCACCCATTTCCACGATAGCCAACTCATGCCGGCGAGTGAGTTGCAGCAAGGTCAACGGGACACCGATGCTGTTGTTGAAATTGCCCTGCGTATAATGGATAGCATATTTCGTGCGCAAGACTGCCGCCATAAGTTCCTTGGTAGTCGTCTTGCCGTTCGTACCCGTGATGGCAATGACGGGCAAGCCCAATTCCCGCCGCCACGCACGTGCCAAGGACTGCAAGCCCACGATACCCCCGCGCCCGCGTTCGGCAGGCGGAAGCAAGACAAGACGTGACGTATCATAGGACGTCAGCAAGGAGGCATACACCGCCTCATCGCCCACGATTGCCACCTCTGCACCCTGCTCCAAGGCATAGGCTGCAAACTGATTGCCATCGAATCGCTCCCCCTTTATAGCGAAGAACACGCAACCTGCGGGGAGGTTGCGTGTGTCCGTACTCACAAGAAGCGAGTCCTTATTTTTTATTAGGAAGTTCCAGTCCATAGCCTTTCTTCTTGTCTTCCGCTTTCAGCAATATAGCCAGCACGAAAGCAATCACACCAAACGACGAGAATACAATCATAGGCACAAGATACGAGCCTGTGGTCTCACGCAAAGAGCCTATCAGCATAGGCACCAAGCATAGACCGATATTCTGCACCCAGAAAATCAGACAGTAGGCTGAACCTAATATCTTCTCATCGATAATCTTCGGTACACTCGGCCATAAGGCGGCAGGTACCAAAGAGAAACTGACGCCCAAGACAGCAATCAGCGCGACCGCCAAGACTTTGCTCGGGAACACAGGCAACACAAAGGCAAAGCACAGATGGCATGCCACCATGATGACCGCACCTAACATCAGCATAGACGCTCCTTTACCCTTGAAATCAAGGAACGCTCCCAAGAAAGGCGTGAGCACCATTGCCAAAATCGGGAAGAAAGAGAACAGACGCGAGGCTTCGCCATTGTCTATCCGCAAGGTCTCCTCCAAGAAATTGGGTGCGAAACGCTGGAAGGGGAAGATAGCCGAGTAGTACAGCACGCACAGGAGTGCGACTAACCAGAACATTTTGCTCGAGAAAATCTTTCCCAAGTCGGAGATATGGAACTCCTCTTCTGCATCGTGCTCCGCCGTCGCCTCACCGACAGCCACCAACTGGGCATCGAACTTCTTGTCCATAATCGTGAAAACAAAGAAATTCAGCAGTCCCACTAACAACAGGCATGCGCAGAAGGCAAACGGAGCAATCACCGAACCTTGCCCATCCACCGCAAAACGGTTGGACAGCAAGGGGGCTATCCACATCACCGCAAAGACACCCAAACGGGCAATTGCCATCTCCAAACCCATAGCCAATGCCATCTCCTTACCTTTGAACCACTTGGCAAGAATCTTGCTCACCGTAGTGCCTGCCATCTCACAGCCACAGCCGAAAATCATAAAGCCGAACATAGCGACCTTTGCCGAACCAGGCATCTCCACCCACCACGAGTTGAGCCAAGCGACACTGTTGGTATAATCCACGAAATAAATGCCTAAGAACTTGATACCCGCACCGATGACCATCAACGACGCGGACAACAGACCCGTGAAACGGCTACCCATCTTATCCAATATAATACCTGCCAAGATAAGAAAACCGAATACGTTCAGCAGGTATTCACCCGCAGCATACGTACCAAAATCGCCTTTGTCCCAACCGTATATGTCATTCAGAAG
>X363_Desmarests_Spiny_Pocket_Mouse__coassemble_335_pt1 | contig 32397 bp, 25 predicted proteins | sample X363_Desmarests_Spiny_Pocket_Mouse__metabat2_low_PE_030 | metagenome-assembled genome bin X363_Desmarests_Spiny_Pocket_Mouse
TATCCTGCCATAAAAACACTACCCAAAATTTGCATTTCTATTTGGACTTTATACATTTTGCCCTCTTGGAGGCGTTCGCATAGCCTCATCAAGATAAACATATAGCAGCATCTCTGCACCGACTTTCTCCTCGGACACATCTACAACCTCGAAGTAATCGCCAAACTCTTGCGGCAACATATACCGCACCGACATTCTATAAGGATTTTTTCCATATCGCAGTCTGATTTCAGACTGTAAGTTTACGAAATATTTTTCGTTCTACAATTTTTAACACACAGCCTTTTGCAGGTGTCCCATAAATTCTCTACCATATTCCACGCAATGAGAGCCTTGCAATCATTCGCAAGACTCTCATCATACGGATAACAATTATATCGGTTCTACCTATAGTTGTTAGAAACAAACACCCAGTTTTACCTGTAACGAATTTTCACCATAGTCCGTTGCAGAATCAAGTTCGTTATAAAATCCATTATTATAATTGCTACGTGTCCAAGATACGCGTATGTCGAAATACTTATAGATAACCATACCTACACCAACTTCGCAGAAAAACGATGTGGATACACCTTTATGAGGGCGGGCTCTATACCATCTTGTTTCGTACATATACCTATCATAATATTCGCTATACTCAGAGTATTCCTTTTTTACTTTTCCTCCTTTACTATAACTGGTAAAGGTAGAACCTCCTAATTTTAAATCTACATACGGAATCCAATTCCCCTTTGCCATATTCGCACGGAGGTCAAGATAATAGTTGAATGCATGTCTGTCAGTTCTCCCACCGCCGTAAAGCGTAGGCGAATCTATTACCCAATAGTTACCGTAGGCATGTTTCTTATCTTGATGATAATAACCGCTTCCCGGTTCTTCATATTTAGGATAATAGGCATTGTCGGGCAAATAGGAATAACCCACACCTAAACCAATAAAGAAGAACGGTGAAATTTGCATACCATGAGTAGTACTTAGCGACATCGCAAATTTATTGGCAGAGAGGTCTTCTCCAAAGCCAACATCAAACATACCACGATAACTGACTAAACTCAAGTCGGACGCATCCAACTGATTGGTAAAATCGTCGGTCCTCTGTTTTTTGTGAATCGCTAGAGGTTTTATGCGCTTGTGTTGAGTGCGTTTCACTTCTACATCGTCATCTGCTTCTTCTATTTCTTCTATGTCGATGTATCTATCCTCTTGTTTTTGTGGTTTTTGCTTTTGTGTCTTTTTTTCTTTCGGGTAGTACTCAAAATCTTGTGCCGTAAGTGCACCTAAGGTAAACCACATACTCAGTATGAGTAATAAATAACGTTTCATGGTTATTTATTCTTTTTGTCATTTGTGAGGACTACTTTGTCGAAGTTAGGATTTTCTACAGGAATCACGTTTTTCAATTTGGTGGTTCTAACTACGTTATATCCCTTGTAGTCACCTTTGTTGTTCTTTTCCAAAATGACATACGGAGTTTCTGCTTTCAACTCTTGTACTTCAAATTCAGTTTTCTCTTCTTCAAACGTACGTAAGTTCGTGTACCAAACGGGGTAACCAGTAATGTTGCAAGTGCAGGTGCGTATTTGCAGTTTGTAGTCGTATTCGGTCGTTATTTTGTATTGCAATCCTAAAATGGCATCTGCGTTTATTTTGCTGAGGGCTTCATAGATAGCGTTTCTAACCATATTTTTCTCAGAAACGAGTCTGTTTTTGTGATAACGTGAGTTCTCAATGCTGAAAGAACCGCTCACCTTGTCTTCGCCAACTTTCAGGTCTGCAATAAGTTGTTCTGTTTTTGGTTCTACTACTTTGGTGGTGCTGACGGTCGATTTGTAAGAAACACACGATGTGAGTGAGAGCATGGCAAGAATAGCGATGCCTAAAATTACTTTTTTCATTGTTGATTTTGTTTGTTATGTTCGCAAGGAACAAGTGAATAATAAAATGTTTAGCACTGCGAAGAGTTTTTTGATCACATACATAAAAAAAGCATAGTGCTTTGTCGCTGTTTCGTTGACTATTCGAGATTCATACCACTTAACTATCTCAACTGACATAAGCAAAGCCCACTCTATATGCGTAGACGTCAATCAGTCGTCTCTTGTGATAGTTGTATAGAAGTGTCTGGTTTCCGAATAATCAAGGTACGCTTTTAACGCTTTTTCCTATTTGTAATGTATATGATGATGTCCTTTTATTTAATCATAGGCATTGTGTATTGTGCATATATGCATATTAGTTGATAAAAAGATGATTAGCAGCGAGTTTGTTGGTGTGGCGAGATAGTTTAAACGTTCGTCTAAACTGTCTCATTTTGAAAGGTGTTTTTGAATAGCGTTTGAATGGTTTTTAAAGACCTATAAAATACAGGGATAATACATTTTTTTGCACCGTACTCTTGTGTATATCAATTAAAAATCGTACCTTTGCGGCAAGTTTGGAGGAGATAGTTTAATGCCTCAATTGTGTGAGGCAATTTTATCGCCCAAAGTGAGACAGTTTAGACGAACGTTTAAACTGTCTCACTTTTCTTTGCTTGCAAGGCGGATTATTGTGCTTATTTACAGAGGATTATACAGAATACTATCAGCACAGTTAGACACAGGTATATAGGCGATGGTGCGACCTTTCAAATTTTCGAGATTTCGAGGGTTTGAAGGCACTGCGGGAATGAAAGAAAATCGGGAAACTTGGGGTACTACTGCGTCCGATATGTACTCGCTATCGGACGAGGAACATACAAAGAAACAACATCCGCACAAGATAATAGACCTTGGCGGATGCGTTCTGTATGTAAACATACCTACTACCTGAATACTAATTTTAGGCTGGGTGCTGGAGACAGAGCATATCGCTGAGCGTCGCCATTGGATTGAAGGTAAATATAGGAACTGCTACAAAAACCGTATTCCAAAGCGTCTTTGCGTCATTCCTTTTGATAAATGCGATGTAGGTATTTTGGGCGTTGCAAATCTCGTTCAACGCGCCATATCCACAGAGACAGAACCGTACGAACGCCGTCATAATAGCGGCGGAATATAACGTTACAGACAAAACATACCTACTTTTGAATCAAGAGGCGGAATGCCTCCGAGACCTTGCTGACAGGCACGACCTCTATGCGGAAACGGGAGGACAAACCTGTAGCCTGCTGGCGAGGAATGATGATACGCTCGAAGCCCAGTTTCTCCGCCTCCTGTATGCGCTGCTCTATACGGTTCACTGGGCGTATCTCACCCGCCAAACCTACCTCCCCCGTCAAACAGGTATTGGCATCCAAGGCGACATCCATATTGGAAGAAAGCACGGCTGCCAAGACCGCCAAGTCGATGGCAGGGTCGTTGACACGCAAACCACCCGCGATATTCAAGAAAACGTCCTTTTGCAGCAACTTGAAGCCCACACGCTTCTCCAACACTGCAAGCAACATATTCAGACGACGTGTATCGAAACCTGTGCAGGAGCGTTGGGGCGTACCATAGGCTGCCGACGAGACCAACGCCTGCACCTCTATCAAGAAAGGACGTACCCCCTCGATAGCCGCAGCAATAGCAATACCCGACAGCCCATCACGCGCCGTAGAAAGCAACATCTCGCTCGGATTGGTAACCTCACGCAAGCCGTCCTGCCGCATCTCGTAGATACCTAACTCGGAGGTGCTACCAAAGCGATTCTTCTGCGCACGCAGCATACGGTACATATAGTGCTGGTCGCCCTCGAACTGCAAGACCGTGTCCACGATATGCTCCAAGCCCTTAGGACCCGCCAGCGCCCCCTCCTTGTTGATATGACCTATCAGGAAAAAGGGGATATTCTGCTCCTTGGCAAACTGCAAAATCCGCGTGGCACACTCGCGTACCTGCGTCAGACTGCCGATACTCGCTTCCACACCTTCACTGCCGATCGTCTGTATGGAATCGACCACCACGACCTCGGGGCGCAAATCCTTCACACAGGTGAGTATCTTCTCTAAACTCGTCTCGCTGAGGATATACAGATTCTCAGGGCTCCCCGCCAGACGTTCCGCCCGCAGTTTCAACTGCCGCTCACTCTCCTCGCCACTGGCATAGAACGTGCGTTTGCTACCCATCTGCATCAATGCCTGCAATGCCAAGGTGGATTTTCCAATACCCGGCTCGCCACCCAGCAACACCAGACTGCCTGCCACCAAGCCACCACCCAGCACACGGTTCAGTTCTCCGTTGCGCATATCGATGCGTATCTCCTCGGTAGCCGCCACCTCCTGCAATCTCTGCGGCTGGCTATTGCCACGCGAACGCACGCCCTTGCCCGCTCCGCCAAACAGTCCTACGGCTGTTTCCTCCACCTCCTCGCTGTACGTCCCCCACTCGCCACAGACAGGACAACGCCCCAGCATCTGCGGGGCTTTCGCACCACAACTGCTGCACACATACGTCACTTTTGCCTTTGCCATAGTCCTTATAGTATATACTGCTGCTTTTCCTCTGCCAAGAGAGTATTCTCGAACTCGGTCTGCGCCTCTTGGAGGAATAAACTTTGGTCGGTAACACGCGCAGAGAAGTGCCCGATAATCAAGCGTTGCGCTTTCGCCAAACGAGCAATTCGCCCTGCCTCCGTTGCCGTAGAGTGCATAACGACCTTGCAACGTTCCGCCTGCTCCTGCAAGAACGTAGACTCGTGGTAGAGCGTTTCCACACCCTCGATAATAGGGACGATTTTTTCGTTGTACATCGTATCGGAACAATAAGCATAGCGTTTGCGCGGAGGCATATCGCGGTGGTACTCCGCGAACATGAAACCACAGCAAGGCACTGTATGCTTCAAAGGGATAGTCTCCACCTGCAAGGTGCGATCCTCGTAGATGACCTCTTGCTTACGAGGATTGATGGCATGGAAGATAACCTCATAAGGCAAGTCGGCACAATAGTAATCCAACCAAGGGCGGAGCATCTTTTCCAAATCGGGATGAGCATAAATATGCATAGGCTGCGTGCGACGGCTCATACCTAAGGTAGAGAGCAGACCTATCAATCCAAAACAATGGTCGCCATGCAGATGGGAGATAAATATATTGTACAGCCGCGCCGTGCGCACACCAAGGCGCGCCATAGTGATCTGCACACCCTCACCGCAATCTATCAGAAAGGTCTTGTCGCACAAGTCCAGCACCTGCCCCGTAGGGGAGTTGGTACGCGTGGGCTTTGCACTACCGCAACCCAATATGGTCAATCTGCAATCCGACATGTCGATTTCTACTGCTTATTTCAACATCTGCAACTGCGTCTTGACCTTTTCGCCCAATGCCGTCTTACGCTCGATATGCTCCAGCACCGCCTGCACGAACGAGTTATTCTCAAACGAGCCGCGTACGGACTCGAAATCGGCTTTCTGCTGCGAGCGGTCGCCATCCACACCGAAACCCGTCTGGCTATTCAAGTCGAACTCCTTGCGCGCATCATCATACACCATCCTATCCAAACGCACCACGGCTTGCAACCACTCCTCCACAGTAGCCAACACCTGCTCCACCGTGACATCCTGCACCTTGCAGCCCCACACCTGCTCTAACTTATCCACCGCCCATGTCCACTCGTAGGAATAGTAATTAGCGTGCATCTGCTCAAAACGCGCCTGTATGGCTTCATACGTCATCTCACGATGCTCTATATTTTCCATCAGCCGACTGACCTCGGAGCGGGGCGCAATCAGTCCTGCCAAATCCACCCAATCGCCCAAGCCAACCTCCGAATCGGGGCGTAAGGCAGCATGCAAATCCTCCAACGAGCGGACATCCGCCTTCTCAATACGCGAGATAAGCGAGTTGCCCAAGAACTTCGCAATACCGATGCTATACAACTCACGCCCGTGTTTCAAGGAAGAATTGCGAATCTTGCAGTTGTTGTACCCATAGACCTCCGTATTCTCACCGCCTAAGGTCTGCAACTCATTGAGCACCTCCCTACCACGCCACATCTTCTGCACCGTATAGGGCGACAGGAGATTGAAATTGATACAATCCAACTTGACAGGGTCTTTGCGATTGTCTCGCTTCGGCCACTTCTGCGCATCGCGGATAGTGCCGACCGTACGCAAGTTCGCCCCAGGAACAAGATACGACTCCGACTGGTTCTCAATAAGATACGAGAATGGCAAATCGCTGGTATCGGCATGGTGGGTATGGCGTCCCATAACCAAAGAGAACGCACCTACCTTGGACGGCCACAGCAAGTAACTATCCGAAGTGGTCTTCGCTCCACGCTCTGCCACACCCTGATGGATAGGACCCAACTTATACATATGGTTGGACTGGTTGCTGCCCGACCCCGCATTCAAGAACGAGAACATACCCGCAATCAGCAGCGTGGATTTATGGTGCGTGACAGTATAAGGACCCGCAAAAATGGCACATGCCTCACCGTGCATACCCTGGCAATTGCTGAAAAACAAGGACTCTCCCGCCGAATAATGCTTATCAAAGATACAGCCCTGTCCTACAAAACACTTGTCCACCAACGTGGAATCGCCTATCTCCACACCCGACGAGATAATGAAATCGGTGCATTTCACACCACTCCCTAATTTCACAGGTGCAGCGGCATTGGAATTGATAGAGCCGTTCTTCAAACGCGACACACCCACCAACTGACTATACGCGCCAATACGGACATTCTTGATGCTGCCGCAATTCAAGATACAGACATTATCCCCTATCTCACCCATGCTATCCGCACGACTCTCCGCATAGCGGTCTATCATCTCCTCCAACTTGCCAATCATCTGAGGGCGATGGCGATACAAGGTCATCACATACGCCAGACTGGCACTGAGGTGGTCGAAGATAGGAATCTCACGTCCTCCTCCCTCGTTCATCACGGGCACACGTACCCCATTGCCGAAAGTTGTACGCCCATCTACCAACACAGAATTGACATTCTCAATACAGGTATCGTGCCCAATGCGGTAGTTGGCAATATAATTATGAATGTTATACAAATGCACATTATCTCCTACCTCGCAGTTGTGCAAGGTGGCGTGCTGGATACCCGCATGGACACTCAGCCCGCCTGGCAACGCGAACTCACGCGCAAAAACGCCCATCTTCACCGTGCCAGAGAACTGTACGTCGCGCACATACGCCGTATCGAAGCCATCTTTTACCCACACATCCTGCCACCTCTTGGCAGAACAGCCCTGCTCCATCAAGGTGGCCTGCTCCACCTCTGTCAAATGTCTATATTCAGCCATATAAATTGGATTATTTCTTTGCACTTCCGTTGATATAAATACGCGTGAAGACCTGCCGCGTATAAGCAGGGAAATTGCCTGCCATCAGCCAACCATAGTAGCCCTTATCACGCCGAAACACATCCGCCACACGCTGGTTCTTATACTTGCCAAACGTGAAGACTTCCTCGCCACTATCATCATACGCCACACGCCCCGCAAAGTCGGCATACCGCACTGCACCCGCCGAATAAGCCGCCAGTCCAGCAGCCGTATCGGGCAGGTCGTAACGCTCCAACTGCGCCTGCAACACCTCGTAGGTAGCCATCGTATCCGCATTGGCAGAATGCGCATTCGCCAAGTCCTTATCACAATAGAAACGATAAGCGGATGCCAAATTGCGCGGTTCGTTCTTTACAAAAATCTGGTAGGCATCAATGCTGTGCATCTGTTTCAAGTTGATTGGCACACCCGCACGCAAGAACTCCTCCGCCAACAGAGGAATATCAAAATGGTTGCTGTTATATCCCGCTAAATCGCTGTCTCTCAACACATCTGCTATCTGCGGCGCAACCTCACGGAACGTAGGACAGTCTGCCACATCATCATCCGAGATGCCATGTATCAACGTGCTCTCCTCGGGAATATGCATCGTGGTCTCTTCCACATAGGGCTTTCCAAACTCATCCGTCCGATGGCGCATCACCGTAGGGCGTATGCGCAAGGTCTTTCCCTCGGCAGTGCCGTTGGGAAAGACCTTATGATAACTAATCTCTACTATACGATCCGTAGCGACATCCAACCCCGTGGCTTCTAAATCGAAAAACACCAAAGGGCGACTTAACTTTAACTTCATCCGCAACTTCTTATGTCAAAACACGCTGCGCCAGCCTAATCAGTCGTTCAGCAACATAGGCATAAGCAACATCAGCAAATCTTCGTTCTCTTCATTCTCCGTAGGCAATACCAGCCCTGCACGGGCGGGATCCGCCAACTGCAACTTCACGTCCGCAGAACCGATGGCACTCAAAATACCTATCAAGAAGGGGGCTTTGAAACCAATAGCCATCGGCGTGCCTTCATAGGAGCAAGCAATGGTCTCCTCCGCACTGGTAGAGAAATCGATATCCTGCGCCGACATCGTAATCTTATTCTCACTCAAAGACAGTTTCAGCAACGAAGTGCCTGTATTGGCAAACACAGCAACCCGCTTGCATGCCGCTACCAATGTCTGCTTATCGACCGTAACCACATTCTGGTTGTTCTGAGGAATCACCGCGTTATAGTTCGGGAAACGTCCCTCTATCTGGCGGCATACCACCGTGGTGGTACCAAAGACAAAGCATACATTCTTCTGACCAAACGTAATGGTAACATCCCCTTCAGCGCGCGCCAGCACATTTTTAATCAAGGCTGCCGGTTTCTTGGGCAAAATGAAACTTGCAGGATCCGATGCGCCCACTGCCGTATTGACCAGACGCACCAGACGGTGTGCATCGGTAGCCACCATCGTCATCTTGTCCGCTTCCACATCGAAGAATATACCATTCATCACAGGACGCAACTCATCGTCCGCTGTGCAGAACAAGGTCTTGTTGATGGCATCCAACAGCACATTCGCCCCCATCGTGATTACATGCGCACCCTCTTCCTCGGCTGGCATCTCAGGATACTCGTTGCCATTAACACCTACGAAAGAATATGTACCGCTCTGGCTGACCATATTCACCGCAAAATTCTCGGCATCTATCGTGAACGTCAAAGGCTGCTCACTGTACTCTTTGAGCGTTTCAATCAAACGCTTGGCATCCACTGCCACCTTGCCGCTGCCCGACGCATCGTCAACGGGCAAGGACGTGCGAATAGTGGTTTCACCATTCGATGCGGTCAATGCCAACATATTATCTTTCAAATCGAACAACACATACCCCAATATATGGAGACTGTTATCATTTGCTATTACACGGCTCACTGCCGCCAACTGAGCAAACAACTGCGCACTTGATACATTAAATTTCATATCTCATTCTCTTAATTTATACAGTATAAACCACGCTGCAAAGTTACGAAGAAAAAATGACCTATGCAAATTATTTACAAAAAAAATACCGCCTGTTTGTACATTCCAGAAAAAAGCAGTACTTTTGCAGTATGAAAATAGGTGTCTTTGATAGCGGATACGGAGGACTTACCATCTTGGAACAGATACGTAAGCGACTGCCACAGTACGACTATATCTACCTTGGAGATAACGCTCGCGCGCCATACGGCACGCATTCTTTCGACGTAATATACCAATACACATGGCAGGCCGTGCAGTATCTTTTCCGACAAGACTGCTCCTTGGTGGTATTGGCATGCAATACCGCCAGCGCGAAAGCCCTACGCACCATTCAGCAAAAAGACCTGCCTCTCATACCTCAGCATGGAAAGCGCGACCGGATACCGAACGTATTAGGCGTGATACGCCCCACGGTAGAGGACGTGGCACAACGCACACGGAACGGGCATATAGGCGTAGTAGGAACAACGGGAACCATACAAAGCGAGAGTTACCTCATGGAACTACGCAAGCAACGCGAAAGCCTGCGTATCACCCAGCAGGCATGCCCGATGTGGGTGCCGCTCATCGAAAACGGAGAGCATCTACACCAAGGAGCGGACTACTTTGTGGACAAATACCTGCGCCTGCTATTCGCACAAGACCCCGACATAGACACCTTGATACTCGGGTGTACACACTACCCTATGCTGCTACCAAAGATAGAAAGCACATTGGGCAACATCACTTCCAAGCGAGTGGAAATCATCGCACAGGGCAGCATCGTAGCCCAGTCGCTACAAGACTACCTTCAAAGGCATACCGAACTGCGGGATACACTCAGCACAGGAGGCGGGTGTCGCTACATGACAACCGAATCGGTGGGGAAATTTCGGGAAGCCGCTACGGTATTTTTGCAAGCCCCCGTAGAGGCAGAGCATATCCGATTATAGTCTCGCTTTCACAGAGGAGAGGGAACACAATAGAGGCGTGGAACAATTGGCTACGTATCCCCGACCTGACCGCTACCTGACCGCTACCTGACCGCTCGTGGAACAATTTGAAAAAGCAAGTGTAATTTAGAGGTCATCGGAAAAAATCGTATTTGTCTCCTTCTTCAAATACTCGTACACATACGCTGCACTACGCAAGTAGAGACCTGTGCCTTTATCACGCAACAACCGATAGGTTCGGGAATTGTATATTATATCCAAGGCTTCTATAATAGAGCAACCATTATCCTCTATGAGGAACATCGTCAATTGATTGACGATAAACTGAACGACATATTCAAATTCGGATTTTTTCATAGCGGTCTTAATGCATCTATCGCTCGCTGCGTACAAAAACAGTACTGCTCCGTTGGGCGAGCAAATGTCAAGCGTTTTATCAGTTCTGGCTTGTCTATAACCTTCTGTTCATAGAGTTGCAAGGACAAAATGACTCCATCGTCCGCAATAGGTCCTATAACCACATCAAAAGAATGGTGTTTGCGATTTCTGCGGTCACGGTTCGCTAAAACAAAGTCTACCCATTCTTCTGAAACACTTTCAAACCGTTTTACTTCCATTTTTTCCAATTCTTTCTCTTCTATATGAAAAGCCAACACCACAGGTGTGCCGAAAGATTCCTTATTACATTTGTTGACAGCACGCGCCCGTGCATCCCGCTTATTAGGGGTCAAGTAAAACCCCATTCCAAAATCTTTGAATGGCTTACATTCGGAAAGTGCCACTTGCTCGAAAAATACATTTGTTCCGTGATAAAGTATCATAGTGTACCTCCGTTCCTGCGGCAGACCGTAATAACGGACTGGATAGTAGAATCCAAGGACTGCGTATGTTCATAGTCATAAGACATATCCAAATAATCCAGCCCCCCATGTTCACGAATATATCGATAAGCCAAATCGGGCGGCATACGGAAACGCTCTCCAAATTTAGATATGAAGAGATTAAAATACTGTATTTTCCACAAGACAACTTTGGGCATAATTCACATAGAAAAATCAAATCCACTGCAAAGTTACATTTTTTTTTTGATACTTGCAAATTGCCTCGTTTTTTATCAACAAATAGCACGTATTGCTATACTAAAAAGGCTACCTTGCGGTAGCCTTTTTAGTATAATAGCGTATTCGCTTATTTAACGCGTGCACCCATCACGTTGTATTCTACGCCATTGCGCTCGATGAGCAACTGACCGTTCTGGATAGTCTTGACAGCCTTCACTGCGTTGGCATCTACGTTTTCGATAGCAGTGGTATTGCCATCAATAACGAAGTTGTACTGTACATCATCCTCGCATACCAGCGAACCCGTCAACTTGTAACTATCGCCAGACTCCTCAATCTTGAAATTACCAACCAACGCAGGAATAATATACATAGTAGTCATATCACCAATGAAACTACCTCCCTTCGGATTGTTGAAACTTGCAAGATCCTGCTCGGTGTACTCACCTACAATACCTTCGTCCACAACAACCAGCAACTGTACCATATATTCGCGACTTTGACCCACAAATACCAATGCTCCTTGCGACATAAGTTCTGTACTTACTTCCATCGCTTCAAACGTGATATCCTTCTCGCTCTTCGCAGTAGGGGTGTAGTTTTTCAGCACAGCGTGGTAGATAGTGTTGTTGGTAGTCAGGAACTTCACATCCATATAGATGGTGTCGTTTGCCTCGGTCACTTCCAACTCTACGTCCTGTACTTTGCGCTCAACAGCACCTGCGGATGTCACTTCAATCAACTGGCAATACTTCAAATAGAAATCAGTAGGCTCATCATAGAATCCCACTGGCGTACCAGGAGTCTTGGGATACCAGTCGATAGACATTGCAAATGCATCGCCCTCGTAAACAGCATAGTAGTCGCCGCCATCCTCAAAGTAACTCAACGGAGTATAGCCTTTGGCATCCAACTCTACAACCTCTACTTCAATAGTAGCACCATCGATAACGAAATTATACTGTATTTCGTCGGTACAAATCAACGATGCAGTCAACTTATAACTCTTTTCGGACTCCTCAATTTGGATTGTGGCACTTACAATATTGATTATCTTCTTCGTGGACAAATCTCCAATATAACTGCCATAAACATCATTCAAACCCTCTACATCCGCTTCGGTATATTCTCCCACAACACCTTCGTTCACATATATACCCAGGTTCACTTCGTGCGTTTCACCTGTACCGAAGAACTCAATATAGCCATCCGTATTCAAATAGTCCGTATTCAGGTCGATTTCGTCAAATTCCACAGTTACTACGCTCTTTGGTGTGATGGTGTAGTGTTTCAACAAGGCATGATATACATTGCCATCATAAAGCAACATATTCACGTCCATATAGGTGGTGTCGTTGGCAACAGAGACCTCCATTTCAACCTTTCTTGCCATACGACGTGTTGCCGCACCATCAGAAGCAATCGCAATGTACTGGCAATAGTCCATATAGAAATCGTCTTCTACTGTGTACGTGCCCACAGGGCTGCCCGCAGTCTTGGGGAACCAATCCACTGCCATAAGGAATTGATCACATTCATAGGTTGCAAAGTAGTCCCCCTCATCCTCTATGTACTCCAAAGAGGAATAGCCCTTGGTATCCAATTCAATCGTGTCGCCCGTGAGAATACCACAATCTATCACGAAATTGTATTGGTTCTCATCCTGACAAATGAGCGAACCAGTCAGTTTGTAGCAATCGTTTGACTGCTCAATCTTGAAATTGCCATTTACTATGGGAACAATAGACGCCGTGGATTTATCGCCAATATAACTACCTTTATCATTATTGAGATTATACATCTCTGCTTCTGTATATTCACCAATGATACCCTCTTTCACATAGAATCCTAGATTCAACATATAAGCAGGACCTTCACCTTGGAATATAAGCAATCCTTTTGTCTTCAAATTGGATTTATTCAAAGAAACCGTTGCAACCTCTACATCAATCTGGCTCTTGGGCGTAATGGTGTAGTTTTTCAGCACAGCGTGGTAAACAATACCGTCTCTGAGGAGCATATTTACATCCATATAAATGGTGTCGTTTGCCTCTGTTACCTCCAACTCAACATTCTTCGCTTTATTAACCTTGTCTCCTATGACTACCAAACAATACTCTGCCCAAAAATCGGCAGCATCAGTGTATTTGCCCAATGGCGATCCTTCCGTCTTAGGGAACCAGTTGACTGTAATCTCACAGTTATCACCACGGCCATCGGCATAGAAATCTCCATCCTTGAAATAGTACAAGAAACTATAACCCTCAATAGCAACTTGTATGGTTTCGCCCGTCGGTATCACGATGAAATCATCCAACTCAATGGGAGTAGGCGGAATACCCAACCACTGGTACCACAGAAGGGACATATAATCTACGGCAAACACATCTTCCTCAGGGCAAGAATAGTTCATCGTATAGGTCTTGGCGTCATTACCCGTTACATTCATGGCGAACACATACCCCTTGATATCGGTGCTCCACGTAATGTCTAACTTACCCGATGCGATATCTACGGTATCGCCAGGAGCAAGAACAATAAAGCCATCGCCTTCCTCTAACTCAAAATTGCCACAGATATGGGTGCCATCCGCACTTACTATGGCTACGTCAAGCGTAAAATCCTCGCCATCAAAGAACTGCAACTCCCAAAGACCAGGCAATTGCGCTTGGTCACCTAAATATATACCTTGCACATAATCAACCGTGATGATACCATCTTGAACGGCAGCGGGAGACTTACGCGTATTGATAGTAGTTGGTGCTGCTACAACGCGTTCGTATCTTACCTTTGCATCAGCAGGGAGTTGCGCCTTGGTTGCTTGTTTAGCAACCTCACGGACTACCTTCTTCTGCCCCTGCGGGATAGTGAAAGATTGCGATTTCGCCGTTTCCACTGCAGCCTTTTCACGTACTACGTGTGAACCAACGAACTCTGTGGCGCTCACACTCATAACGAGCAACGTAGCGCAGACTAAGGAGAAAATTTTTTTCATACCTTTTCAGATTTTAGTTAATATGAGAAAATCCATTTCTTCCACATAGAGAAGAATATGTCGCAAAGGTAGAAAAAAAAAATCACACTTGCAAAACTTTTTCCATAAAAAGTTGCAGAAAGTGCATTTTTTATGCAAATAATGCACAATATGAATAAATATACCGCTTACACCTCTCTACTTATACTGCAAAGACAATCTTTCGTCCGCATACGAACGAAAGACACTGTGCTGAAAAATAGGAAGGTCAACGGACTGAATCAATAGCGAAAAATGTCCATACCAAAGGCAGTCGTAAACGCATCGGTTGCACGCAGGTGGTCGGGCGTATCTACCTGCACACCCGCCTGCGGCGTCATAAGCAAGATGCGATCGGACGTACGGAGCGCCAAATCCAACTCGTGGGTAGAAATGAGTACGGTCTTGTGCTGCTCGTGGGCTAAGGTACGCAACAACTGTAACACACGAATGCGGTTGGGCAAGTCTAAATGGGCGGTAGGCTCATCCAAAAGAATAATAGGCGTCTCCTGCGCCAAGGCTTTGGCAATCAGCACACGCTGCTTCTCGCCGTCTGAATGTGCGGCAAAATCGCTTTGCAGGAACACATCCAACGGGCTTGGGGCGGCGACAGGCACACACGTATCGGCAGGCGTATCGCTATACGTCTCGCCTAACGTCCACACAACCGCCTTGCGTATGGCTCGTTCGTCCGCGTCGGACAAGCCACCCAAAACAGAGGTATAGGGGTAGCGCCCCATAGCCACCACATCGTGCACCGTAGTGCGCTCTATCGTATCCGCAGCACTCAGCACCAACGCCGTATCCGCAAAAGGATGGTAGCCGCTGATTTGCCCGCCAAGGGCGGGTTGCAGCCCTGCCAGCGTACGCAGCAAGGTGGATTTACCGCAACCGTTCCTACCTAACATACAAACCATCTCCCCCTGCTGCAAGAAGAAAGTCAAATCACGCTGCACCACGCGTTTGTCATAGCCGATAGTGAGATGCTGACAAAGGATACGCTCCATAGGGACTACATATAAACACGTTTCACACGGCGGGATACAGAGGTGAGGATTTCGTAGGTGATAGTACCTAAACGCGCGGCCAACTCTTCGATGGGCAGGTGCTCGCCAAAGATCTCCACCTCGTCGCCTACCTGCGCATCTGCACCCGTAACATCCACCATCGCCTGGTCCATACAGACATTGCCCACCACAGGACAACGCTTGCCTCGCACAACAACCTCGCCGCCATAGTTGGAGAAACGGCGGTCGAAGCCATCGGCATAGCCTATCGGAATGACGGCAATCTGACGGTCTTCCGACAACGTGGTATGTCTGCCATAGCCTATGGTTTCGCCTGCGGGAACGGTCTTGACGCTGAGAATGGTGGTTTTCAACGTGCAGACGGTACGCAAGGACGCCCCTGCAAACGAGACGCCATACATACCAATACCCAAGCGGCACATATCGAACTGGTAGGGTGTGAAACGCTCGATGCCTGCGGTATTGCAGATATGCTTCGGGATAGGATACCCCAAACCCGCCTTTAACTGCTCGGCACAGTCGCTGAAATAGCCTATCTGCTCCATCGTGAAGTCGTCGAACTGCGGCTCGTCGCTACCCGCCAAATGGGAGAATACAGACACGACCCGCACGGTGTGTTGCGCTTTCAGACGTTCTACAAGGCGGGGCATCTCCTCTTTGTAGAAGCCCAAGCGGTGCATACCCGAGTCAATCTTGATATGTATGGGGTAGTCCTCCAAGCCCTTGGCGGCTGCCGAAGCAATGACATTCTCCAATAGCGCAAAGGAATAGACATTCGGCTCCAAATTGTTCTCGAATATCAAATCCAAGGCTGCCACCTCAGGATCCATGATGATGATAGGCAGCGTGATACCCGCACGACGCAACTCGCAACCCTCATCCGCCACGGCGACAGCCAGGTAGTCCGCCAAGCCCCGCGCCTGCAAAGCACGGCTGACCTCCACGCTGCCAGCCCCATACGCAAACGCCTTGACCATACAGACCAGTTTCGTCTTGCGCCTTAACAGACCTTTGAAATAGCGCACATTACCCACCAAGGCAGCCAAATGGATTTGCATGACCGTCTCGTGGGTCTGTGCCAAGATGCGGCGGCTGATCTCGTCTTCGTCGTAGCCTAACACGCGCATCACACCCGCGCAGGTACGCACGTTTTGATGGGTCTCGTCCTCCACGACCACAGGACAATGGGCAAACAAGCGCATCTTCTCCATACGCTTCTCCGCCAACGAGGCGAAGTTCTCACCATGCTCTGTGCCGATATACGTAACGACACCAATCGTCGGGCGGATGACACGCTCCAAGTTCGCCATCTCGTCTCGCTCGGAGATACCCGCCTCGAAAATACCCAAGGTGGTGCGCTCGTTCATCTCCCAGACCGAAAGAGGGACACCTATCTGGGAGTTGTAGGACTTGGGGGAACGCGTGATACAATAGTCGTCTTTGAGCAACTGGTACAACCACTCCTTGACCACCGTCTTGCCATTGGAACCCGTGATGCCAATGACGGGACAATGGTACAACGAACGCTTATACGCCGCCAGTTTCTGCAAGGCGAGCACCACATCGGGGACATAGAAAAACAGGATATCTTCATCCGTAGAAGGCATAGGCTCTGCCGTATGCGACATATCCACCACGAACACCTTAACTCCCTGCGCGATCAAATCAGGAATATAGCGCGCACCATCGTCCTTCTCGGTCTTGATAGCAAAGAACAACGTACGCTCAGGTACTTTATCATGTCCCAACTGGCGGCTATCGGTCAGCAGGTAGTCTATCTGGCAATCATCAGGCCCTATACCGCATGCCGCGATAGGGCGAATTGCCTTGAACACATCATCTATAATCATATCCGTAAAATATATTTGTGTACAAAAGTACTGCTTTTTTCTGATATGCGCAAGGTTTTAGCGTACATCAACAAAAAAAACAGACCACTTGTCTTAGCGGTCTGCTTTTTTATATTGGGCAATGAATCAGTCTACCACTGCGCCCAAAGCGTTGTATCTCACACCGTCACGAACAATGATAATCTGTCCGTTCTCTACAATCTTGTGTGCCTTGAAAGCAGTTGTGGTGTTTTCGATACCCTGTCCTTCCTCTGGCACGAACTCGAAAGCATAGATATACATACCGCCACCCTTGTTAGCCTCGTCTCTACCAAACTCGAAATCGATATACCCCTCGGCTACTTTCTCCGATGTATAGATAGGGAATATCTTCACGCTTTCGCCTTTGTCATCCGTATCCGTAATGGCATCCTCGTCGGAAAGCATAACGTTCAACACCTCTGTTTCGTCTTGCTTCATAATAAAATTGCGGATAGCCGAAGAGCCACCAGAACGAGCATACACCTTAACGACGCCTGCGGAAGGCACATACAGACGTAAACCCAACTCCTTGCCTTCTGCCACAGAAGATGCACCGCCCGTTTTGAGGCGATAGGTACTCTGCCAACTGTCGGCAAACGATGTGCCGAACTTGGTTTTATTGGCATCGATGCTCATTTTTTTTGCTACATTCGTTGCTACCAACTCTACCTCACCATTAGTAAACACTTTTTCTGTGCCAAAGTCGGCTGCTGCCACGACTGCATCTCCAAACTCAATGCGCTGCGCATTCATTGTTACAGCAGCCCACATAGCGGCTGCCAAAAAGAAAATTTTCTTCATACGTCATTCTATTTTTTTGTTCGTAAATATCATTATTCTTCTATGTCGTTCTACGGTGAAACGCGTCCACTTGTCGGCTACTTGTCGGCTACTTGTCCGCTACTTCTCGGCTACTTGTCGGCTACATGACCCGTAGATGACCCGTATTGTACGCTCAAACAGCGTCTATCACACTACCACAAAAACCATGCCTACTCCTCCTCGGTGAGGTCTTTGCCATTGAACAAAATGCGTTCTGACTTATCTATACTATTGGACGCACGTATCGTACAGCCTTGGAAAGTCAGGTTTTCCGCATATTTCAGCACCAGGCCCTTCTTAACCCCCAGGATGGTAACGTCCTCGAAAAGAAGGTCATGCACGGGTTTTCCTTTCATACCCGTAATGCTGACCGCTGTCCTGGCTCCCACGCAAGTGATATTCTTGAACGTGAAATGACTCCAATCGGGAAAGAAAGCGTCTTTCTTATCCTTGTCGGTAGCACTGACACCCGCACCGCGATCCGCATAGCCACTCTCGAAGAAAATAGCACTCTCCTTGATATTGCGCATCACAATATCCGCACAATAGATGTCCTCACACCAGCCACCACGACCTGGAGCGGACTTCATACGCAGACCGATGTCCGTGCCATCGAAGAAGCAGTTGCGCACCACCAAACGTTGCATACCGCCCGAGAACTCCGAACCAATGACAAAACCGCCATGAGCATGGTACACCGTATCATTCATAATCAGAAAATCGCGCTGCGCGCCTGCCTCCACGCCTTTCTGCCCCACACCACCTTTCATACAGATGCCATCGTCACCGCAGGCGATATTGCAATTGACAATCAGCGCGACCTGCACATTGCCCGGATCCATAGCATCACCGTTCTGCGCCCAATGCGGGCAACGCACCGTGACACCGTCGATGATGAGGTTCTGAACACGCGTAGGCACCAAGTGGAACTTCGGCGAGTTGAGCAGTTTCACGCCCTCTATGAGAACATTTTTTGAATCGGTGATATTGACCAAATGCGGACGCATCTTCTCCTGCGTGATGGGGTCGGAGGCGATATTAGGGACAGCCAAGTCCTTGTTGAGATTGAAAGGATACCATATATTCTTGGTCTTGCCATTAGACTTCACGACACCCCCCATCGCCAACAGTTCGTTCCACTGCGCCTCATCGACCTTCTCCGACTTGACAGGACGCCAATAGATGCCCTGACCATCCAAGGTACCCTGACCCGTGATGGCGATATTCTCGCACTTGCTCGCACGCAGCAGAGCATAGCATTTCTTGCTGCCGTCGCGCAGCGAGTCGGAAGGCTGCACATAGAGTTCTTTGTCGGGCGAGAAACGCACCACCGCCCCTGCCGCAAGGTGCAAATCGATATGGCTACGCAGTTGGATAGGACCTGTAAGCCATATACCCTCAGGAACTATGAGATGTCCACCACCCTGCTTGCGGAGGTGCTTGATAGCCTGCTCGAACGCCTCGGTACAGAGCGTTGCGCCATCCCCCACCGCACCGAAATCGGTCAGCGAGACGCTATAATCGGGAATCTGCACAGGCTGCACCTGCTCCATCTCGAAAGGCAAGTTGGTATAGTACTGCGCATAGTCTGCGGCTTTTGCCACGCTTGCCATCGTGAGCAAGCAGAGGGCGATATGTAAACGAATGGGTTTCATATAAAAAATAATAATAGAATGGGAGTTTTCATAGCAACGTGGAACAAGCGAGTTCTCCTTGACCTGACCGCTACCTGACCGCTACCTGACCGCTCGTGGAACAATATCCATAAGCGTGCAAAACGTTGAGGACAACGGGAGAAAATTTTAATAATTTTTCTATTGGCTGCTACCTATTTTAATTCTACCTATGGGGTTAATATAAATGTTTCACGATGTCATTGAGATAGACCTCTAAATTGGTGTAGCCATTGACCAAAGTCTGCTGCTTGGAATCGGCAAACATATTCGCATCCAAACCATGCGCCTCCTCCCACACATCAGGAATTCCATCTCTATCGGTATCGCGCGGTGCGGACGCGGACTGCAAATCGGGATAACCACCTGCATCTTTCGGGGTGTCTATCAAACCGCCCGCAGAGCCATTAGAGCCCTGGCAGGTCGCGGTGCCTGTACGCACCTCTTCGGCAATACGTGTGTCCAAGGCATCGCGGTGGAGCGAGCAACCCGCCTTGGCAAGCACGGTCTCAAAGGCAGCAGTGGCTGGCTCCTCGTTTGGCAAGGCGGTAAGCCCGTCTGTCCAACGCGTAGCCGCCATAACGGCACCCGTACGGACAGTAGCACCCTGCCAGTTGTCGGACGAGACCTTGTCCGAGCCGAACATATAATTGCCTGACAGGTAAAACTTTGCAGGTATGAGCGTGCCCTTTTGCGCACAGTAGTCGCATGCTACGGTCGGGTCAAGCAAACGTTCCTTGCGCGAAGAAGGCGTAGCAGGACCCGGCTTATAGTAGTTGTTGACCATATTGATGCAGCGGGCTTGCTGCACACCTTCACCTCCGTAGGTGGAATTGCCGCCCCAGTTATAGACCACGTTGTTTACATAATCTATTGGTCCGAAACAGGTCTGGTTGACATAATAGTGGTCGAAACGGGGATTACGCGAGTCGTGGTGCGCGAGAAGATTGTGGTGGAACGTGGCATTCGTGCCACCCCAGATACCACCATAGCCATGCCGCCCCTTGCCATGCACGGAATTGCGCAAGGACTCCGTGATAAAGCAGTACTGCATCGTGAAATCCGTATTGCCATAGCAAGACACACATTCGTCGGTCGACCACGAGAAAGAACAATGGTCTAATACGACATGACTGGCATTATAGACCGACATGGCATCGCCCTCTATTTTTGTTGCATCCCCCATACGGAAACGCAGGAAACGAATAATGACATTGTTGGCTCCCTTGATACAAACAGGATAGTCTGCAATACAAACACCATCGCCAGGCGCAGACTGCCCCGCTATGGTCAGGTTGCCATTGCGGATATTCAACTCCTTCTTCAAATGAATCGTACCCGAAACGGAAAACAAAACCGTTCGCGTCTCTCCTGCTTCCACCGCGGCACGCAAAGTACCCGACAGGGGCGTATTATCCTCGGGATTGATAGCATCTTCCAAGGTGCGTACCACATACACCGTGCCGCCCATACCCCCTGTCGCACCAGTGCCGCCACCTGCAATCCACTGGCAAGCCTTTGCCAACTCCCCATTGGCACCAGGCTCAACAGGAGGGTCAACAACGCCACGGCACGACACCGTACACGCAAGCACCGCTATGGATAGACATATATTTCGCCACATGGTAGGTAGGTTTAATAGCCGTAGTTGTTCCACAACGTGCCGTTGGAAGTAGATACGACATCTTTGAATATAGGCCAGTATTGGCGGCTCTCCAACTGCTCTTCCGAGACATAAAGGGGATACTGGCTTGCTCCCAACACGTATCCCTTGGAATCGCTATTGAAGATATCCTTTGCCTGATAGCCGTTCTCGGTGGTAGCATAAGCAGGACGCTCCGTCTCACCTACTGCCAAGCCGTATATATCATCCATCACCCATCCGCCGATTTCCTCCTTGTAGGTGTACTTGTAGAACAAGGTATCGCCGATATTCATCTGATGACGTGTGCCATCCGCTGCCAAAGCACGGATATACTTCTCTGTCTCTATCATATTCTCTTTGAGGCAACCCCAACGCATAAGGTCATACTTGCGGACATACTCGCCGCACAACTCAAAAGCACGCTCCTGCATGATGGTCTCCATATCCAAGGAGGCTTTCGAAGAAACACCCGCACGGGTGCGCACCTTGTTGAACTGCTCCAAAGGATTCAAACCCGTGTTGTTCGCCGGAGCATCACCACTGACACCACCAATAGAGGCTTCCGCAAACATCAACAGCACATCGGCATAGCGCAACACCGGGAAATCGACACCATCATCGGTACCCGTATGCGAACGTCCCTCTGCCATCCATTCAAAACGGTATTTACCCAAGTAGAAATTGCTTGCCTGGGTATGCTTCTGGTACAAACGTTTGGCTTTCGGATCAACACCAGGGAACAGGTACTCACGAATGGAGTCGGCGGAACTTTCAGCAGTGCCGTCATCGTACATCCACTGCCCCAAGACATACGTTACCGCACGGCGTTTGTCCGCCTTGTCGAACGCAAATATCAACCGTGGCGACACACAAACGCTACCACTGGACGAGCCGCCGCCATAGCCTGGCAATACGCCTTTCACCACCGACTGCGCATCCGAAGAAATCTTCGGGGAGTTGTAATTCAATATCTGTCCGCGGGAGCCATCGGCAAAAGGCATTACCCATATATGCTCCATATCCTTGTAGGAAGTGACATCCGAACAAATCTGACGAAAAGGTGTCTCAAAGTCGGCAGCCAACTTATAGTCCTCGTTCTTGATGATTTCCGCACATGCCTCCAACGCCTCTTGATAGACCTGTCTGCGCAGTTCTGCATCCTCGATATTATAACGCACGGAATAACCATTGGGGTCTTTCAAGGTGGTAGGACGCACCGCCTTGCCTGCATACATCAAATCAGCACGCGCGAGGAGAGCCAACGCAGCCGCCTTATTGGCACGACCCACATTGTTGTTGGCAGCACCTGGGCATTCGGGAGACCAGGGCAAGTAATCGGCGGCTTTCTTCAAATCGGTGCGCAGATGCTCGTAAATCTCATTACGGTCTGTCTTGCGGGTATTCACTCCTGCATCATCCGTTGCCAAGGACACGAAACGCGCAGGCACATCGCCCCAATACTTCACCTGCTCCAAATACGCAAACGAACGCAGGAAATAGGCTTCGCCCAAGAAATAGCGCATCTGCGCATTCTCCGCAGGATTGCCGTATTCCTCAATGCCCTCGATGATATTGTTGGAACGCTCTATCATCGTATTGAGGTAGAACCAAATGGATTTCTTGTTCTTGCCTACCTTACCATTGGAGGTACCCATATCATACAGCGCAACCTGCTTGTTCTCGGTGTCGCTACTGGTGGACTGGGTAGACCACTCGATATCCGTATTCAACCCGGCAAAACCACAGCCAATACGATTGCGATAACTGTCGTTCTCTGCCATCAATTCGTACACACCATTGATAGCCAACTGGGTACGCTCCGGATTGGAGAACACAGCGCGCTTGTCCATCGTGGAAGGCGAATTGGTATCGAAGAAATCGGAACAACCTGCCATAAGCAACGCAGCCATACCGAAAGCGATATATTTGATTGTTTTCATACTATAGGTGTTTTCTATTATCAAAGCAAACTAATTTATAGAACCCAACTATTTTGCTTGGGGATTATTCAAAAGACAGATTTATACCAAAATTGAACGTACGGCTCTTGGGGAAAGCGGCATAGTCCATACCCGTAGCCAAAGGATTGACTTTGGAACGGGTATCCACCTCAGGGTCTGCACCCGAATAGTTGGTAACGCAGAAAAGATTGCTTGCAGAGAAGAAGATGCGGCACTGGGAGATATGTGCTTTCTTAATCCATGAAGACGAAAGGCTATACCCCACCGTAAGCGAACTCAAACGCAAGTAACTGGCATCCTCCACGAACTTGTCCGTCAGCACGGTATTAGACACCGTAGGATTCGCCACTACCGCGCCTGCATTCGCCGCGTCTAAGCGCGACGCCATAGCCTGATACTCCTCGCCACTGATGACACCCTTGTTGTAGGTGTAGCCATCCTGCGGAATGAAACTGCCGTTCTCATCGAACATCGAATAGCGCAAGCCGTAGCCGTTGGAAGCAAGAAGGTTGCGGTGGTCGGTGGCAGAACATACCATAGTGTAATCCAACGCCGTCATATTGACCACATCGTTGCCGATTGAATAGGTGAAATTTGCCGCCAAATCAAACTTACCCCATTTGTCGCCTCCGATATGGAATCCCACATTGAAACCACCGTTTACGACAGGCATCGTATTACCGATTTTGACCATATCCTTGGCATTAATCTCCCCGTCACCATTGGTATCCACAATCTTTGCCATACCAGGGTAGGCGTCTCCCAAGGGCGTGCTGATCTTCTTGCCCTCTTCGTTGCTCCAGCCATAGGAACGCCCTTGGTTGTTGAACGAAGCGAAATCGCTCGCCGTGTACCAGCCATCCGTCTTATAGCCCCAGACATCGCCAATCATCGCACCTGGCGTGAGGTTGTACTCGTACGCCTGCGAATAGTAGGAAGAGAAACATTCCCCGCTCACGGGATAGGAATCCATACCGCCCAAATCAACGACGGTATTGTGGTTGTAGGAGATATTGGCATCAACGGTCAGACCATAACTCAAACTCTTGGAACGGTGATCCAAGATGACACCACGGATGGAAAACTCAACACCCTTGTTGTCGGTAGAACCGATATTGCGGAACTGGTAGTCGTAGCCTCCTGCTGCCAGACTATAACGCAAAATCAGGTCGCGTGTGGTATTCCAATAGAGGTCAATCGCACCGGACAGACGCTCGTTGAAGAAACCGTAATCGATACCGAAATCGCGGGTTACGGTGGTTTCCCATTTCAACTTGGAGTTGGCAGCAATCTTGGATGTACCTCCGTCCACCAAGATATTGGACATTCCATTCATATAGGCATTGTTGGAGGCACGGTAATCGAAATACAAGTAGCCCAAATCCACATTGTTGTTGCCCACCGTACCGTAGGAAAAGCGGAACTTGAAATTGGACATCACGTCCTGCGCGGGTTCCATCCAACTCTCGTCTATCATACGCCAAGCCACTGCCAAAGAGGGGAAATAGCCCCATTGGTTGCCCTTGGCAAACTTGGTGGAAGCATCGGCACGGAACGTACCCGTGATATAATAGCGTCCCTTGTAATTGTAGTTTGCACGCGCGAAGAAGGACAGCATATTATCGGTGGGGTTTACATAGTTGTTGACAGACGATGCTTTTGCCAAACCCATCAAGTTCACCGTCTCCTCACCACGCAAAGACGGGTCAAAGCCATAGCCCCAAGCAGTGCGCAGGAAACCGTTGTTGATGGTCTGCTCCTCACCTATCAAAAGCGAGAAATCGTGCGCATTATCATCAAACTTCTGCGCATACTCAAAGGTATTCGTTTCTTTCAAACGGGTGCTGCGCGTGTCGGCACTCTGGATGTGTCCATAGCCAGGACCGGCATAGGCATTACCATCCCCATTACGCGCAAAAGAAGTGGTGACACCATAGTAGCGGTCTTGCAAGATACTGCGGCTCTCATAGCCTAACTCCGCACGCAACTTGAAATGTTTCAGAAACTTATATTCCAAATAGCCACCAAGGCTCAACTTGTTGTCGGTCTTTTGCTTCCAGTTGTCGTCAATAGCAACAATAGGATTGTACAAATTACCCATATCCGTATCGTCCTCCAAATCAGCCAGACGATCCTCCACACCATGGAGAGGTACGAAACTGGTGGCGTTGCGCAGACGGCTCTCGTTTTTACTGCCGCTATCCTCCGCAGGGTTTGTACCCGCTCCCAGCACATTGGTATTGGAATAACGCACCGTAGTAGAGAGGGTCAGCCCTTTGATAGGCTGGAACTTGGCTTTCAGCGAGAGGTTGTTGCGGCTATAATTGGAGCCGTACATCACGCTGTTGTCGTCAATACGGTTGTACGAAAGGTTGAAGGTAGCCGCCTTGATACCGCCCGACACCGAGATATTATGGTTGGACGTGAGATGATTGCCCCCAAAGGTAACCTCTTGCCAATCATCTTGCCCCTGCTCATTCCAATAATCAATGATTTGCGGCAGGTTCATACTATGCGTCTTGTTGGCAGCATCGTATGTGATGTCATAGTACTTATAGAACTCCGACAGCATCTTGTCCGCGCTACCGTTGTTTGCCATCCAAGCGTACTCGTACTGCATGCGCAGATAGTCCTCGTTGTTCATCATATCGTACTTCTTCGCCACCGTACGCCAACCCATATAACCAGTATAGTCCACATGAATCTGCATCTCATCCCCATCGGTCTTTACCTCCTTGGTGGTAATGATAATAACGCCGTTTGCACCCTGCGCACCATAAATCGCTGTTGCCGCCGCATCTTTGAGTACGTCCATCGATTCAATGTCGCCAGGCGCTATATCCGATATACTGGACACAGGCATACCATCCACGATATACAACGGGTCGCTGGACTGCGTCAAAGACGTACCGCCGCGCACACGAATCTTCACATCGGCATCGGGGCCACCTTCCGTAGTGGTGACACTCACACCCGACAACTTACCTTGCAGCGCTTCGGCAGCGGACGTAACAGGGATATCCTTCAACTGCTCCGCGCCCACACTGGCTACCGCTGTAACCAGGTCGCGCTTCTTGGTGGTGCCATAACCCGTGACCACCACCTCGTCAAGCACCTCGGAGTTCTCCGTTAGCACAACGTTTATCACATTGCCTGTAATACCCACCTCCTTGGTCTGCAAGCCGATGTAGGAGAAAACCAACACGGTGGCATCATCCGGCACATCAAGCGTGTAGTTTCCATCGAAATCAGTTACCGTACCGATTGTCGTACCTTTTACCATGACCGATGCAGAGATAATGGTTTCCCCTGTCTCATCTTTCACCGTTCCGCTAATGGTACGCGCATACGCTACTGAGCACACCATACTCAGCAGCAACATCATAACCGAGCGAAATACGCTGGAATAAAATTTCATAAAATGTAGTATGTTTTTATCGTGTTATTAGTTTCGCGGATAAGTATTGGGAGAAACCCGCTCGCCTCTCCATAATCGTGTGCAAAGGTAAGGCTTTTCTGTGCAAACAATGTGGAATAATTGACAAAAAATCACACTAAATCTTCACAGCCCTTGCAATACGCAGTCTGCGACACTATTCATCGAAAGGAGCGGCATAACCACAGCCTTCACGCCAGCGTGAACAGCCATAACGCGTGCGCCCACGCACTACCGTTCCCTTGCGGCATACGGGACAGAGCATCCCAGCCTTGTTGGCCTTCACATCGCGCACCACATCCGATGTCATGGCTTTCAGTTCGTCCAAGAACTGCTGCGCGGTATATTCGCCACGCTCTATCTCCCGCAGTTTCTTCTCCCAGCGTCCAGTGAGTTCCGCAGATTTAAGCAAAGGGGAGATAATGGTATGTATCAAGTCTATTCCCACCTCCGTAGCCCGTAAGGACTTGCCCTGCTTCACGATATACTTGCGCTGGTACAGTTTCTCTATGATTGCCGCACGTGTGGACGGACGACCGATACCATTCTCTTTCATGGCATCGCGCAGTTCTTCGTCTTCCACCGTCTTGCCTGCGGTCTCCATAGCGCGCAGCAAGGTCGCCTCCGTATAGTATTTCGGCGGTGTGGTGGTCTTCTCCTGCAACTGGGGTGTATGCGCTCCCTGCTCGCCTTTCACGAATGGCGGCAGGCTCTTGCCTTCGTCTGCGGACATATCCTCTTCCGCCTTTTCATCGGCATCTCCTTTTCCCTGCGCTGCGAACACCTCACGCCAGCCTGCTTTGAGCACCTGCCTGCCCGTTGCCTTGAAATCCACATTGCCTGCCTTCCCCAGTACCGTGGTGTTGCTCACCTCACAATCGGGATAAAACGCTGCAATAAAACGCAATGCAACAAGGTCGAACACCTTGCGCTCATCGGTCGTCAGATTATCTGGGCGCTGCCCTGTGGGAATAATGGCATGGTGGTCGGTTACCTTCTTGTTGTCGAACACTTTCTTTGATTTACGCAGAGAGAACTCCCCCTTCCCTCCATCGGCTTTTTGCTGTAACAGCGGGGTGGTCTGTGGATAATAAGCGGCTATACCCTTCAAGGTAGCGGGTACTTTGGGATACATGTCATCGGGCAGATATGTGGTATCCACACGCGGATAGGTCGTCACACGCTTCTCATAAAGCGACTGTATCAGTTTGAGTGTCTGGTCGGCAGAAAAAGAGAATTTCCTGTTGCACTCGACCTGCAGACTCGTCAGATCGAACAGTTTCGGCGCAGACTCAATCCCTTTCTTCTTCTCTACGGCAGTAATGACCATAGGAAGGTTTTTAATCTGCTCCACCAACGCCTCCCCCTGCTCTTTTGTCGTGATAGCGTATTCGTCCTCTTCGGCGGGTAACTGCGCAGAAAACAAGGTATCGCGGTACGTAGTCTTCAATTCCCAATACGTCTTTGGCACAAAATGCTCAATCTCCGCCTGCCGCTTGACCACCAATGCCAACGTGGGTGTCTGCACGCGCCCGATAGACAACACCTGCCTATCGCGCCCGCTGCCCTTGCCGTAGCGTATGGTATAGGCACGTGTGGCATTCATACCTAATAGCCAATCTCCAATGGCACGCATCAGCCCCGCCTCATACAAATGCTGGTACTCCGACTGGTCTTTCAACTTCTGAAACCCCTCGGCGATGGCTTCCTCCGTGAGCGAACTCACCCACAAACGCCGGACGGGTATCTTGCATCCTGCCTTCTGATAGACCCAACGCTGGATCAACTCACCCTCCTGCCCCGCATCACCACAATTGATAACCATCTCCGAACGGGCAATCAAGGATTTGATGACGTCAAACTGCTTGTGTACGCCCTCATCTCCACTGACCTTGATACTGAAACGCGGCGGTATCATGGGCAGCGCACTCAAATTCCACCCTTTCCACTGCTCCGTGTACTCCTGCGGCTCATAGAGCGCGCATAAATGCCCGAACGTCCATGTCACGAAATAGCCATTGCCCTCATAATAACCGTCTCGGCGCTGGTTAGCGCCGAGAACTTTTGCTATATACTGCCCTACGGAGGGTTTTTCCGCAACACAAACAATCATATACTCACACCTTATTTGGATGTGCCATAGCCATAACCGTAGCCGTAGCCATAGCCCGCCCGAGTGGTTTTCACACCATTGAAAACACACGCCACATTCTTCATCTTCTTGGAAGCGACCGTCTCGTTGATAAAATCCTTCATCTCGCGGGGTGTATAATTCGCCCTGCTCACGAACAAAGTCATATCGGCTATGCGGTCTAACAGATACGTGTCGCTCACCATCGCCATCGGCGCAGTATCTACAATGATATAGTCGTAGCGCTCACGCAAGGCAGCGAACAACTCGTCCAAACGGGCATCTTGCAGCAACTCATTCGGATTAGGCGGTACGACACCGCAAGGAATGACATCCAAATTCTTGTGTTCCACAGCGTGCTGGATAGTATCATCCACACTATATGACGCATCCGATAAATAGGACGTCAGGCAACCTTTGTCCTGCAACGAGAAGATGCGTGCCAGCATGGGTTTGCGGATATCCAATCCCACCAAAGCCACCTTCTTGCCCAATATAGCCAGCGACAAAGCGAGGTTCGTTGCCACATACGACTTGCCTTCCCCGTTGATACAAGAGGTAACCAGAATCACAGGGTGTTTCATATCCGCAGAAAGCATAAAGCGCAGGTTGGTACGCAACTGACGGAACAACTCCGCCGATACGGTATTTTCCCCCTCGCGGATAGCAATGCGCAACTGCCTTGAATTTTCTACGATACGCCCTGCCAAGGGTGCATTCACGCAGCGTTCATAATCCTTCACGTCCTCAAACTTGTCATCAAACAGCATCTTCAAATAGAGCAAGCACGCAGGTACCGCCAAACCGAAGAACAGGCACAACATCGCCAGCATCTTTGGTTTGGGCTTTCCACTCAAGGTATTCACCTTCGGCTTATCCACTACGCGGACAGGCGTAGAGGTAGCCGCCAGCATAAGGGCATTCTCCTCACGCTTCTGGTAGAGATACAGGTATATCTCCTCTATCAAGACCTGATGGCGCTTGATTTGCACATACTGACGTTCCTGCTCTGGCACGGTCTGGATACGCGAACTGAACTCCGCACCTCGCGCCAACAAGCCGTCGCGCGTGATGGTCAGACTCTCGCGCACGGAGGCGATACTGGCAATGATATTCTGGCGCATACTCTGCAACTGGTCGTTCATCTGCTCTACCACGGGGTTCTCGTCCGTAGCCGTTCGCAAGACGCGCATGCGCTGCAACAATACCGTATTATACTCGCTGATAAACGAGGTCAGGGAGTTGTCTTCTATACCCAGATTAGCAGGTAACAGACTATACCGTTTGGTCTCGTCGCGCAGAAACTCATCCACATAATCGACCAAATTCAACTGGGTTTCCACACGCGCCAACTCCTTCTGCTCCTCCGCATTCACCTGCAAGAACAACTTTGCCTCCTCCGACAAGTCAGTCAGCTTGTTCTGGCTCTTATAGTCTGCCACAGCATCTTCGGCATGGCTCAATTCCTCCGTAATAATCGCCAGACGCTCGTCTATAAACGCTGCCGTGTTGGTAGCCATGATATTCTTGTCGACCACCGTATTGAGATTGTACAACTCTATCAACTTTGCCAACAACGCCTCGTCGCGTCTGGGGATGTTGCTATTAGTGGTCAGGTCTATCAAGTTCGACTCTTTCTTACGCAACGCCACTTTCACGTTCCGCTGGTAGGCATCGACAAGTCCGCCCTTGTCGCCATAATACACAACGTTGTATGCAGAGGCATCTTCACTCCATGCACGGTGCTGCACGACACGAATCGTACCCGCACAAGTCTCCACGGGCTTCGTCAAGTCCGCCACCTTGGTCGTACTGCGTCTGAAGCGTCCTACCTTGACCGCCAACTTATATCCCCCCTTGCGCACGGGCGTAATCTTCACCCGAAAACCGTGCTGACGGGCTTTCTTGGTCAGGGCAACCGTATCCACCGAAAACGTCCGCGGCAGGAACTCTCCTTTCCAACGCATTCCGTCCTTGAAACTGCATGCCTGCCACAAATCCAGCGCATCCAATGCCTGATACATCAAATCGCGCGAAGTCAGCACCTCGACCTCGTCGGCAGCCGCACCGTTCATAGAGACTCCCAACAAATCCATAGCCGCATTTCCCCCTATTCCAAGCCCCTGCAAATCATTCTTCTGCCGTAGCATAATCGTGGATTGCGTCTGGTATTTGGGCGTTGTGCGAAGGAAATACCACACACCTAAGCCTGCAAACATCACCACGCCAATGACAAACCAGTACCAATGCTGCAAGCAAATGGATACTATGCGACGGACATCTATTTCGTTGTTTGTTTCTTGCGTCATACTTTTCGCTCTATTTTATCAATAATTTCTATATGGACCTGGATTGTTCTATTACCGTACTGTACAGCGACAATACCATCAAAACGTCTTCTACTTTGACGCGTTCACCACCGTAACAATCACCGTTGCCGTGCTTGCCAAAGTGGATACCATACTCAACCAAAGGGAAATGTTCGTACTATTGATAGCACGCACCTTGTTCGGCGATACGTAAATCACATCGTTCTGCTGCAAATAATAGTAGGGAGACGTAAACAACTCATCGGTATTGAGGTTCAAACGATGGAACTCCAATTTGCCGTTTGTCTCACGCGTAATGAGTATATTGTCCCGCTGGCCATAAATCGACAAGTCTCCTGCCGCTCCCAGCGCATCCAGCAAAGTCATACGTCCGTTGGGCATCGTATATTGTCCAGGGCGGTTGACCTCACCCATCACCGTAACTTTCGCATTGATGAGGCGCACCAAGACCATAGGATCCTTCACTTGCACGCTCAACTTTTCCTCTATCAGGTTTGCCACCTCCGTGGTTTTCAAGCCCAACACACTGATACTGCCGAGTACGGGGAACTCCACTTTCCCTTCTGCATCCACGACATAATACTGCAAACTTGGCGTAGTGGTCAATGCATCGCTGCCCGGCTGGGAGAACACCACCGTAGGCAGGTTGTAAGGCACCACCGCCTCATTATCCAATGCAGACACCGTGATGGACAAGGCATCGCCTGCCTTGATCACAGGGTCTATCTGCGACTCAAACACTTGATTTACGCTATCCGCAGTAGCACTATCCACACCTCGAAAATAAGTCATTTGTTTCTGCGTCACGCAACCCGCAAACAACGATGTAGCCAACAAAAGGAATCCTATCCGTCTTACATTTTTCATGCGCATCGAAATATATAACATTCATGCCTTGGTTTTGACAAGAGCGCGCAAAGTTACTGCTTTTTTCTGACATACACAAATTTTCAATAAAAATTCCATAGCAAGCGCAGAAAATCGCACGCGAAATTCGGGATGTGCGAATTGGACTGGCGCAACTATCGGGAGGACAGGACAAAGAGGCATTGTGTGGGAAATGGGGCAAGAAAAGAGGTTTTGAAAGAAGGTTTCGATTTAGTTATTTTAATAATTCAGAAGGCGAGTTTCTGCTGAAAAACGGCTTTTTGACCGCATTTTGACCATTTTATGCTGCGATAATGTTGCGATGATGTTACGATGATGTTACGATGATGTTACGATAATGT
>X363_Desmarests_Spiny_Pocket_Mouse__coassemble_347_pt1 | contig 31579 bp, 27 predicted proteins | sample X363_Desmarests_Spiny_Pocket_Mouse__metabat2_low_PE_030 | metagenome-assembled genome bin X363_Desmarests_Spiny_Pocket_Mouse
AGCGGCGAGGTCTTCTTTTGCTTCTTTTCTTCTGTCGGCACAGAAGGAAAAGAAGGAATAAAAAGTATAGAGAAAAGATAATGCCCATAGCACAAAAAGGACAATAATCAGCGTGTCTGCTGATAAGTAAAAAATACGTTTTATTCTGTCAACGGGGACAATCACAGCACTGCTATCACCTCTATCTCCACCAGGCCGCCTTTGGGCAGTTGCGCCACGGCTACCGCAGAGCGGGCGGGGTAGGGTGCGTGGAATAGCGTGGCATATACCTCGTTTAGTACGGCAAAGTTCGCCATATCGGTCAGGTATACGGTGGTCTTCACCACATGACTTGCGTCCGTGCCTGCTGCTGCGAGTAGGGCTGCCACGTTCTTCACCGACTGCTCGGCTTGGCTGCGGAAGTCCGTGCCTGCAAATTCACCTGTGGCGGGGTCTATGCCCAGTTGTCCGCTGGCGAACAGCATCCCGTTGGCTACCACTGCCTGGCTGTATGCACCTATTGCTGCGGGTGCCTGCGGTGTATTGATAATCTCACTCATATGTCTATCGTTTGAATTGTTTACTTGATGTTCAGTTTCTTACGGATGTCTTTGGGTAGGGCGTCTTTGTGCAGTAGCACATCGTTTGTCTTATACTGCATGAATGCCTCCGACACGTACCATATGCCTTTGTAGTCGCTTTTCTGTGTTCCCCACGAGTTCTTCACCATATAGTAACGTTTGCCGTTCTGGTCTTTTGCCACGCCGAATATCTGCATGCCGTGGTCGTCTGTGTTCTCCCAACTGTCGAATGCCTGCTGCCGCATCTCTTGGGTGATTGCCATCTCGGGCAGCGGGTGCTTGGTCAGTTCCTCGCGCTTGTCGGCTTCCGACAGTCCGAGCCAGTGTGCCATATCCGACCCCGTGAGATCAGCCCCCTTGTCTGCATCGGGCATCACGCCGATACCTTTGCGGGTAAAGCCTACCTCCGACACGTCTGCACCCCATGCGAGGGTGTAGCCTTGTGCCAAGGCGTGGTCTATGATGCGCATCATATCTTCCATCGGCACGTTGTACATCTGGTCCATACGCCAGTTGTCAGGCACTTCAAGGGCGAACTGCGTGTAGAACGGGTGGTGCGTGTAGGAGGTAATGCTCACGTAGTCATCTGCATTCAGCCCGAGCATGTCGGCAAAACGCTGCGGTGTGTACTCTTTGCCCTCGTAGGTAAATGTCTCAGGACACGCACCGAGGTAGGTGTCGTATAGCGACTGCAAGCCTTTCTTCCATACAGGCGTGAGTTTTTTGAGACGGCTGTTTGTCAGTGCACTCACGTACCCGCCTGCCAATGCGTCCAACTCATTGTGTACGGGCAGTGTGTCTGCTGCCGATGCGCCGTACTGTATGCCAGGCATCGCCTCTTGGGGTACCAAGCCATAGTTCTTCAAACAGTATATCACGTCGTATGCCGAGCCGCCGGGCGCAAACTCCGTTGAGCCGTACATACGCACCACGTATTCCGCGCGGTCAAGCATCGTGTGATGCACCACAAACATCTCGCTCAGGTCATATTCTCCTTTGCCCATGCGTAGCAGTTCGCTTTCGAGAAACCCGATGGTCGAGAAACTCCAGCAGGTGCTGCTGCGGTGCTGGTTCTTTACGGGCGTGATGCCCACGCTGTCCACGGTGGTGAACACAAATCCTTCCGCCACGCTATCCGTAGCAACCGTAGTGCTGTCTGTCATTGCGCACACGGGCATCACCATCATCGCGCTGCATACAGCGGCAAGAAAATACGTTTTACTTCTCATCATATCTTATTGGTCTATATTTGTTTGCTGCACATACATTCCATGCCCTCATCCATCCTCTTTTCGCGGTTTTGTGTACCAAAAACGCTGCAAAGTTACGAAAAAAAAATCATATATGCAACACCTGTGGTGTTTTTGTCTGCATGTCCCACCGATTACCCCCCAAAATCATTCTTCGTCCTTGCGTATGGACACTCCTTTGGTGCAGTCCTGACCTATCGTGTCGCGCCGTCGCTATGACGGTGTTGGACGTTGCATGACCCGATTTTGAAAGCCTCTCCCTTGTCGTCTTGCTGTTCTTGCAAACGCATTTCTCGCTTTTTTTATGTGTTAAAATTCATAAATAATACGCCTCCTTTTTGTTCGCTTTTCCCGACCTCCTGTTTGCGCCTCCAATAGGCATTGTTTGTCCTGTTTAGGTACTGGTGTGTGCCTGTCAATATACGGATAAGTCTGTTTGTATATGTGTTGTATCTTATTGTATATCTGTTTGTTGTGTATTATTAGGGTTTTTCTGAAAAACGGCTGAATGTTCCTTTTGTTGTGCCTTATCCGTGTCAATTGACTGTCTTTATCGTAACATTATCGTAACATTATCGTAACATCATCGTAACATCATCGCAACATCACCGTAACATAAAGCCACTGCAATGCCGTCAGATAAGGGGCTATTTTGTATTAACTAATTTTATTGAAAAAGCCTGTGCGTTTAATATATTATCACATTTTCGCAATCCCCACAAGTACACCTTTCCTCCGCTCCTGTTCTTCCCTTTGCTAAAAAAACACAAAAAAGCACCTTGTATTTGCATATGTCAAAAAAAAGCAGTAGTTTTGTGTCCGATTTGTGCTTTTGAACGTAAAGACACAAAGACAGCCATATTAGATTATAGATAGACTATGAAGAAATTTAATCTGTTGGATACGCTTTTCGGTTGGGTCATGTTTGCCGTAGCCGCCACGGTGTATCTGCTGACCATCGAGCCTACCGCCAGTTTCTGGGACTGCGGTGAGTTTATTTCCAGTGCGCATAAGTTAGACGTAGGACACCCCCCCGGAGCACCGTTCTTTATGCTGATGGGGCATTTTGCATCGCTCTTTGCCATAGACAACGCCCATGTGGCGATGTGTGTCAATGCGATGTCTGCTTTGGCATCGGCGTTCACGATACTGTTCCTGTTCTGGACGATTACAGCCCTTGCAAGACGTTTGGTGCAGCCTGATACCGTAACCAAAGGCATCGGTATCCTGATGGCAGGTGCGGTAGGTGCCTTGGCTTATACCTTCTCCGATACGTTCTGGTTCTCTGCGGTGGAGGGCGAGGTCTATGCTTCGTCTTCCTTGTTCACGGCGATTGTGTTCTGGCTGATATTGAAGTGGGACGAGCAGGCAGATGCGGAAGGCTCGGACAAGTGGCTTATCCTCATTGCCTATCTGATGGGGCTTTCCATCGGTGTCCACTTGCTGAACCTGTTGACCATACCCGCTATCGTGCTGGTGTACTATTTCCGCAAGTATCCTTTCTCGTGGAAAGGGGTCTGCGTGGCTTTTCTGGCTTCGGTGGCTATCCTGGCGTTTATCCTCTATGGCATCATTCCAGGCTTTCCTACGGTGGCGGGCTGGTTTGAGTTGCTGTTCGTCAATGGCCTGGGCTGTCCGTTCAATACGGGCTTGGCAGTGTATATCGTGCTGACGGTAGTGGCTCTTGCTGTGACGATATGGCTCACTGCGGGGCAGTCCGACGAGGCGGAAAATGGCAAGACGCCCTCGCTGACCACGGCGCAGATTGTCTCTTTCGTATTGGCATTTGCCTTGTCGGGTGCGGCTTTTCTGTTCGAGCAGTGGTGGCTCGGTTTGCTCATCTCCGCAGGGCTGACCGCGCTCTTGCTGTGGAAACGGCAGATTATCTCGCGCCGTGTGCTCAATACCGCATCGCTGATGATTGCCGTCATCCTGATTGGATATAGCAGTTATGCGGCGTTGGTCATCCGTTCTGCGGCGCAGACGCCTATGGATCAGAACTCGCCCGACAATGTGTTCTCCCTCAAATACTACCTCAACCGTGAGCAGTATGGCGATCGCCCGTTGTTCTACGGTCAGACCTACAACGCGCCTGTCAAGTTGGACATCAAGGGCAATATGTGTATCCCTGTGGAGAAACAGGGGCATGCGCAGTATGCGCCTGCTCCGCGCGAGGAGGGCAAGAAAGACCGCTATGTCGTTACGGGTTATAAGACTTCGTATGTCTTTATGGACGAGTTTATGATGCTCTTCCCGCGTATGTATTCGGCGCAGGAGAGCCATGTGCAAGCCTACAAGGAATGGGCGGAGGTGAAAGGCAAGCGCGTGAAGTACGACTATTGCGGACAGCAGAAGACAGAGTATTGCCCCACTTTCGGGGAGAACCTGCGTTTCTTCTTCCGTTACCAGGTCAATTTCATGTATTGGCGCTATTTCATGTGGAACTTCGCAGGGCGGCAGAACGACTTGCAGTCCTACGGCGACCTGACCAAAGGCAACTGGATTAGCGGTATTCCGTTTATCGACAATGCTATGTTGGGGGACCAGTCCAAACTGCCTACCGAGTTGCGGGAGAACAAGGGACACAACGTCTATTACATGCTCCCGCTCCTGTTGGGTATCATCGGTATTGTATGGCAATGCTCCAAGCGCAGCAAGGAAGGAACGGCAGAGGGCTGGAAATCGTTTACGCTGACATTCCTGCTGTTCTTCCTGACAGGTTTGGCGATTGTGGTCTATCTCAACCAGACGCCCTACCAGCCTCGTGAGCGGGATTATGCCTATGCAGGTTCATTCTATGCGTTCTGCATATGGATCGGCTTGGGCGTACTTGCGTTGATTGATTGGATGAGTGGTCTTGTGCAGAACGAGAAGGTGCGTGTGCCTTTGGCGTTGGTTATCGGTCATCTCTGTCTCTTGGTACCCGTGCAGATGGGTGAGCAGAACTGGGACGACCACGACCGTTCCCACCGTTACGTATGCCGTGACTTTGGTGCGAACTACTTGAAGTCTTGCGAGAAAGAAGCCGTTGTGTTCTGCAATGGGGATAACGACACCTTCCCGCTCTGGTACAACCAGGAGGTCGAAGAGGTCGGCACGGATATACGCGCCTGCAACCTTTCGTATCTGCAAACCGATTGGTATATAGACGCCATGCGCCGTCCGTATTACGACTCTCCGGGCTTGCCCATATCGTGGGAGTACAAGGATTATATGCCTGGCACCAATGAGGTGGCTTGGGTGGAGAATAAGTTAGGGCCTATCTCTGTGGAGAAAGCCTTCGCTTTCCTGCGTTCGGACGACCCGCGTACCAAGAACCGCGAGGGGGACAACTACCTCCCGTCCAGCCAACTCTATATCGAGACCCCCGATGGCGAACATATCACCTTCCGCTCCGCACGTCGTTACACGCGTTCCGAGATGATGGTTATGGAGATGCTCTCCGAGAACAGCAAGGCAGGCTGGAAGCGTCCGTTCTACTTTGTGGTTACCGCAGGCAGCGACTACCACTTGGGCTTAGACCCCTATATGGAACTCACGGGTTTGACCTACCGTGTTACGCCACAGCGCAGCGAAGACGGGCGTCCGCGTGTGAATACGGAGGTGATGTACGACAACATGATGCACAAGTTCGCCTATGGCAACGTGAATATGCCGGGTATCTATTTAGACGAGAATACCTTGCGTATGTGCCGCACCCACCGTCTGATGTTCACGCAGTTGGCTGAGGCACTTATCCAGAAAGGCGAGCATGCCAAGGCAGTGGAGGTACTCGACTATTCCGAGCAGATGCTCCCGGGCTATAACATCTCCTACGACTACACTTCTGCTACTATGGCAAATATGTACTATCTCTTGGATGAACCAGAGAAAGGCAATGCCATTATGGAAGTCGTGGCGCAGAACAGTACAGAGTATGTCGCTTGGTGTGCATCCTTGGACAAGGCTAAGCGCAGTGCCACGCAGAACGTGATGGACTACCACTTGTCTTTGCTTGGCTATGCTTTGCAGTCGTTCGACCGCTACCGGCAGGACGAGTTGTTGGATAAATACTATCCTGTGTATGCACAGTATGCGCGCAGATAAACCAATAATGTTGTAAGACATACAAATGAATTTCAATCGCATTCCCGTCCTGCTGCTTACGGGTTATTTAGGCAGCGGAAAGACGACATTGCTCAATCGTATTCTCTCCAACACGGAGGGAATACGATTTGCCGTTATAGTGAACGACTTGGGCGAGGTGAATATCGATGCCGACCTGATACAGAAAGGGGGCGTGGTGAGCCAGCAGGACGACAGCCTTGTCGCCTTGCAGAATGGCTGTATCTGCTGCACCTTGAAGATGGACTTGGTGGCGCAGTTGCACGAACTCTGTGCGCAGCGTGCATTCGACTATATCGTCATTGAGGCGAGTGGTATCTGTGAGCCTGCACCGATCGCGCAGACGATATGTTCCTATCCCCATATGGTACCGCAGTTTGTGCAGGACGGCATTCCGCAGTTAGACTGTGTGGTTACCGTAGTGGATGCTATGCGTATGCGGGATGAGTTCGGGTCGGGCGAAGACTTGAGAAAGCACGACATCGACGAGGAGGACTTGGCATCGCTGGTCATCCAGCAGATTGAGTTCTGCAATCTTATCTTGCTCAACAAGGCGGACGAGGTGTCTGCGGACGACTTGGCGCATATCGAGGCAATTATCCGTGCTATCCAGCCCAAGGCAGACATTATACCGACTAATTTCTGCGATGTGCCTCTCGGACGCTTGTTAGAGACGGGCTTGTTCGATTTCGATACGGTAGCCACGTCGGCAACGTGGATTCGCGAGGTGGAAGATGCCCGCCACCATGACGAGGACGAGCATCATCACGAAGAAGACGAGCATAATGAAGATGCACACGAACATCATCACCACCATCATGACGAAGAGGCGCACGACCATCATGCACATCACCACCATCACCACCACGATGAGGGAGAAGCCGAAGAATATGGTATCTCCACCTTTGTCTATTTTGCCCGTCGTCCGTTCCATTTGGGGCTGTTCGATGAGTTCGTAGCCACTCACTGGCCAAAGAATGTCATCCGTGCGAAGGGTATGTGTTATTTCGAAGACGAATACGACATGTGCTACCTATTCGAGCAGGCAGGACGTCAGTTTGGCTTGAAGAAAGCGGGCGAGTGGTTTGCCACTATGCCCGAAGAGGAGTTAGCGCAGATGAAAGCCCAGGACGCGCAACTGCGCCACGATTGGGACGACCAGTACGGCGACCGTATGCAGAAGATTGTCTTTATCGGTCAGCATATGGACAAGGAGGCAATTAAAGCCGCCTTAGATGCTTGCTTGGCTTGACGAAGGGATAGTAAGAAACAATCTGCTGCGTTGTTTTCGAGGCTATCGATCGGTCAAGTACGCCAGTACACTCCCTCACCCTGTCTCTCAACGCCTTGCATCTTATCCCTTCTATCCTTTCGTCATACGGTATGGTATAGTGAAACCATAAGACAACGCAACAGATTGATCCTTATCTCATTTCGTCCCATTATACCACTCGGCTGTCTAATCAATTAGATAGCCGAGTTTTTTTGTTATAATGAGTCCTTGAAGCAGAAGGTTGCATAATTATGCACTATTTGTGCAATATATATGAGATTTTGCATTTTTTTTAGAAGAAAAATACGGTAAAATTTGCATATATGAAAATAAAGCACTACCTTTGTCGCAGTTAGGATAGTGTTTCGTCATATCGTACATATCTTTCGAAACAGTTTCTATCTATTTTCTTCAACCAAAAATTCTTTTATTATGAAACACGCAAGGACAGTACTATTGATGCTTATCAGTATGTTTGTGGCGTATGGTTGCACCGACAACTATGTAGAGGACACAAACCAAACGCGTAAAAAAAACAGCGAAGCCGCTCTTCCCAGCAATACCGTGGAGTGGGACACATCGTACGATGAAATAGATGTGTACGAGTGTATTGACAGAGCACCATATGCCTTCGGTGAAAATGTCTTGATCTTTGAGTCTATGGAGGAGGTAGATATGCTATTGGAGGAGATGGAAGAGCTGCCTTATGATGAATTAAGGCAGTGGTGCAATGACCATAATATATGGAGTACCTATATAGAAGCAAAGATCGTGTATGATTCTATTTGGCAGTCCGTAGAAGAGGAGTTTGGCATCTCTTCCGACGAACAGGAGATACGTGAAGAGGATTTGGATGCTTTCTACGAAAGTCTCGAAAGTAGGTTGATAGAATATCCTGAATGTTGGTATAGTTGGCAGGATAAAGAGTATGGAGAAATAATGCAGCCTAAATGTACCTCTTTTGATATAGAAGCATTCACGAACGATAAAGGTATAGTGATTATAGACAAGGTAGTATTCAAATATCAGCAAGGTTATCTGCTTACCTGCCCAGTCCACAAGTACGCCGATTTGGGAGAATATACCCAAATAGAAGACTTAATAATGCGAATTAATTATGATACAGATATTCCTGATGGGTATCTTTGTATCGTACCAATATACCCACATGAGCCAGACGAACCTGGAACTTTGCCACCTGCATACCCAGAACAAGAAACGGTAGTAGAGACACTTCATTCGCATATCGTAAAGAGGGGTGACCATAAATTATCGGTATATATCACTGCGTATCCCTATTGGAGTTGGTTCAAAACCAACGTACGCGGCAAAGCCATTATAGAAAATTATTACAAAGGCAAACCATATAAATGTATGGTGTATGGTGAAATTCGCTTTGGAGCACATTTTACTGACGGAAATGTTAGCGAGAGTAGTAGAGGACATTTTTTCATAGCAGGACCTAATCGAATAAATGGAAAGTTTAAGAGTAAAACACTTAGAGATGAGTGGTATCGAAGTAACTATATTCCTACAAAACGGTGTACAGCAACACCGAAATGGGTAGAAATGTCAGTAGCACAAGAAGGACCATGGGGAGTCGTTATTGAATACACACATTCGTAAATTGAAGAATATACAACAATCAAGAATTAAACTAATTATGAAACAAGTATCAAAGATTATTTTGTTGGGAGTGATGATACTCTTGGCATTAGGGTGTGAACGTAAAGGATATCCTATTGATGGCGATGAAAAGCGGTATCTACATAATATGACAGGACAAGACATTACCATTGTATGTACCGTGGATAGCGGGTATGCTGGTCCTTACACAGCACCGCCACGATATGATAGTGTAGTGGTAATGTCAGAAGAGTATTTCCTCTTGGAAAAATTCGTTATTTATGAGGGGGTGGATGAACCTCAAATAATTCTCAATAATGGAAGAGTCGTTGTTTATATGGATAACCAAGGGTTTCTTATGGATAGAAATGATGCCAATGGTTGTATGTGGCTATACTCTTATAAAAAGTATATCTCACCGAGAGGAGAAGTACCTCAAACGTTATTCGAAAAGCCGTTCGATATGGTACGCATATTCGACCTAACGGCTGATTATATCAAAGCGCAAATACCCTTGCAGAATTAAGCACAGTTAGGGGAGTACATACAGTTTTTCTGTTGCACGTGTAACTGCAGTATAGAGCCAGCGGAGATACTCCCGCTGGTTCATTTCGTGTGTAGGGTAGGATGTTGCGGGGCAGTCTGCAACCGATGGCAGCATAGGCAGGTCTAAGAACACCCGTTTCCACTGCCCGCCTTGCGACTTGTGGCAGGTCACGGCATAGGCGAACCGCACTTGCAACGCATTGTAGTAGGGCGATTCATAGACCTTCTTGACCATTTCTTTCTTGCTGCGTATCTCGGGGTAGTCTTCGGCTATGCGGGCAAAGAGTTGCTGCTGCAAGGGGTAGTTGGCTTCGGGCGAGTCGGTAGTCAGTGTATCCATCCATAGCGTACATTCTATCTCGTAGGCATAGTCCATTGCGCGCAGTGAGGCATCCACGAAGTGGAAGCCGTACATCTCCCGTTCGTTGCGCAGACGCAATACCTCAAACATATCGCCGTTTGCCAAGAACGGCAGGTCTTGGTATTCCTGTGTCCAGAAGTAGTTGTTCTTGCTTACCATCAGCCTGTCGCCTGCCGAGAGGGCATCCTCTTTCCATAGGATACGCGCCCGCACGCCTTGGTTGAACAGGTTGGTGCGTTTGTTGCTGCGGGTGATAATCAGCGTTTCTTCCTCGCCCACCTCACGGTATGCTTGTTCCAGTTCATCCAAGAAAGCCGCCCCGTTGAGTTCCTGCACGTCAGGCGCAGCCGCGAGGGAAAAGGCAGAGGCGGGTGTTGCCGATAGGGGCGAGAGCGTTTGCAGTTGCTCCCGTATGTGTGTGGCGTTGGCGAGTATGCCTGAGTCAAGGGCTTGCCGTGCCACTTGTGTGAGACAGAATGAAGAGACATTTAAGCCGTAACCCCGCAGGCGGTCAGCGTCCAAGGCAGGGCTGTCCGTGCTGCCCACAGGGGGCAACTGTGCATCGTCCCCGAGGAGTAGGAGCGAGCAACCCGCGCCCGAATAGACGTATCGTATCAGGTCGTCCAACAGGCTTCCGCTTCCGAATAGCGTGTTGTCGCGCGTGGCGGAAATCATCGAAGCCTCGTCCACAATAAACAGTGTATTGCGATGCCTGTTGTCCGCGAGGGAAAAGGCTTCCATGCCCAACTGTTGCTGTCGGTAGATATGCTTGTGTATGGTGTAGGCGGTCTTTCCCGAGTAGCGGCTTATCACCTTCGCAGCCCGCCCCGTAGGCGCAAGCAGGATACAAGGCTGTTGCAACTGCTCCAACGCCCTTACCAACGCGCTCACCACGCTTGTCTTACCCGTACCCGCATAGCCTTTCAGCAGAAATGCCTTTTCGGGCTGCGATGATACCAAGAACTGCCCCAATAGCCGAAACAGCCCCTCTTTCTCCTCGTTCGGCACGAACGGCAGTTCTGTTTTGATACGATTTATAATAAACTCTTCTAACATGCTGAAATACCAAATAATGTGCAAAAGTACGCAATGTTTTCCACATATCCAAATCCCAGTGCCATAAAATATGCAAAAGCCATTTTATTTTATAGCGCACTCTCCTGATGTATGGTCTCATATACAATAAACTCCCTCGAAAGCGTATAATCACGCTTTCGAGGGAGGATTTATATAGCAGACTCTACCCGTCGTCCTATTTAGCGCGGATAAAGATTTGCACGGGTGTACCGAGAAAGTCCCACCATTCACGCAATTTATTTTCCAAGAAACGACGGTATGGCTCTTTGACATACTGTGGCAGGTTGGCAAAGAACACGAAGGTCGGCACTTGTGTATTTGGGAGTTGCGTACAGTATTTTATCTTGATGTACTTGCCTTTATTTGCAGGTGGCGGATAGTTCTCTATGAGCGGCAGGAAACGGTCGTTGAGTTGGGCTGTCGGTATCTTGCGGAATTTGTTTTCATAGACATGGATTGCCGTTTCCATCACCTTGTAGATGCGTTGCTTGGTGAGGGCAGAGGTGAAGATGATAGGGAAGTCGGTGAAAGGTGCGATGCGTTCGCGTATGGCGCGTTCGTATGCCTTGATGTCGGCATTGGTCTTGCTTTCCACCAAGTCCCATTTGTTGACACAAACCACCAGCCCTTTCTTGTTTTTTTGTATCAGCGAGTAGATATTGAGGTCTTGCGCTTCAATCCCACGGGTGGCATCTATCATCAGGATGCACACATCCGAGTTCTCTATCGCACGAATGGAACGCACCACGGAATAGTACTCCAGGTCTTCATTCACTTTGGCTTTTTTGCGTATACCCGCAGTGTCCACAAGGTAGAAGTCCTTGCCGAACTTGTTATAGCGGGTGTAGATGCTGTCGCGCGTGGTGCCTGGAATGTCCGTCACGATGGTACGTTCCTCGCCGATAAACGCATTGAGGATAGACGACTTGCCTGCGTTGGGACGTCCCACAATGGCAAAGCGGGGCAGGTCGTCAATCTCTTCGCCTGTCTCGTCTTTCTTGAAGCGGGAGCATATCTCATCCAATAGGTCGCCCGTACCCAATCCGTTTTCTGCGCTGAAAATAAAGGGTTCGCCTAATCCCAACTTGTAGAACTCGGGTGCACCGTATTGCTGCTCAAAGGTATCCACTTTGTTCACGCCCAGGACAGTGGGTTTGTTGGCTTGGCGAAGCAGGTGTGCTACCTCCATGTCAAACTGCGTGACACCTTCATTGACGTCCACGACTAATAGCACGACATCTGCTTCTCGTATCGCGAGGTTTACCTGACGGTTTATTTCACTCTCGAAAGTATCGTCCGAGTTGACTACCCATCCGCCCGTGTCAATGACGGAGAACTCCTTTCCGCACCAGTCGGACTTACCGTACTGACGGTCGCGCGTAGTGCCTGCGGTGTTGTTTACGATTGCCCGACGGGTACCTGTCAGACGGTTGAAAAGGGTCGATTTCCCAACGTTGGGACGCCCCACTATGGCTACAATATTTGGCATAGTATGTATAAAATTATAGATGTGTTGAAACACAAAATAAAAGAAAACTGCCGACAAAGGTACGTTTTTTTTCGCATATAGCCAAATTTTTGCGCCTCAATTTTGTGGTATGCTAAAAAAACAGTATCTTTGCAGAGGAATAGTGAAGATAAAGACGCATTCTTATAAAATAACAATCGATATGATACAACGTATTCAAACGGTTTATTTGCTGGCAATAGTGGTCTTGGGCGTACTGCTTTGCTGTTTTGCTCCTGTACAGTTTCTGCCCGCAGAGGGAGTGGAGTATGTGGCTCTGATGCCGTTCAGCAAATGGGGCTTGGCTGTGATTAGTGTGGCGATACCCCTTATCGCCTTGGTGGATATATTCCTCTTTAAGCACCGTTTGGTGCAGGCGCGCCTCAATATCGTGAACGTGGTGGTATGCCTTGGCTACTATGCGCTGTTGGCATTGTATGTCTCGTTTGTGGTGAAGGGCTATGAGTTGATAGACGGTGTGGCGCTGACGGGGGCGGAGTGGTACCTCAATGTATGGGCAGGCATTCCCTTGGTATGCCTTGTGTTGAGTATGATGGCTACACGCCGCATCCTGCACGACGAGGCTTTGGTGCGTGCCGCAGACCGTATCCGATAGCGGTTTGCTGTTGCGCTGGTGGCATAAGGCAGTCGCGCATTAGGCAATACCAGCATACGCGGAGTAGAAAGATTGTAAGCAGTTAGACAAAAGAGAAAGCGATTGGCTACTTGATAGCCAATCGCTTTCTCTTTGCATGCCTTTTCAAACAGGCTATGCGGCTTGTGCGTGCTGAGCAGGAATTACTTCACGCGGCGCTCCTGAATACGTGCCTTCTTACCTGTAAGTTTACGGAGGTAGTAGATTTTGGAGCGGCGCACCTTACCGTACTTGTTCACCGTGATGCTTTCAATGAAAGGGCTGTCCATAGGGAAGATACGCTCTACGCCTACGTTGCCGGACATCTTGCGTACAGTGAAACGTTTCTTGTCCTCGCTTCCGTGGATGCAGATCACATCTCCGCGGAACTCCTGTACACGCTCTTTGTTACCCTCTTTGATACGATACGCAACCGTGATCTGGTCGCCTGCCTTGAATGCTGGGAACTCTTTCTTCTCGCCAGCGAATGCCTGCTCGGCAATTTTAATCAAATCCATTTCCAAATGGTTTTTTAAGTGGTTACGCGCGGAGTATACACTACTATTCGGCTGTTTGCCATCCCTCTGCTATGCCGCAAAAGGTGTGTTGCCTACCTCAATCGCCAGAGACTCAGCGCAAATCGGCCACAAAGGTACTGCTTTTTCCGCAAATACGCAAATATAATGGCAAAATTATTTCACTATCCACCCAAAACGGTATTTTTTCAGTTCTTTTCTGTCCATTTCTCGGTATCTTGTTCCCAACCTGTCTCCTGTTGAGACAAAACAGCCTTTCTTCCTCTATTCTCCCCAAAAACTCAAACCTACCGATGACGCCCCCGAAAACTCAACCTCTCTGTTCAATCGACGTCTCAAAAACTCGAACGCCCGCCCCCTCCTTCGAACCGTCGAGCCATTTACAACTCTTCGAAAAAGCCTTTCCTCCCCGTCCTACTCCCTCCTTTTTTCTTCCTTTTGAAGATTAACATAATTTTATATTACTTTCGCTTCCGTGTCCATCGACTGTCAATTGTCTGTCTTTATCGGAACATAGCCGCAACATAGCCGCAACATAGCCGCAACATAAGCGGAACATAATCGCAACAAAAAATGCCCAAAATGCGGTAAAAAAGCCGTTTTACAACAGAAATACAACTGTTGCATTGTTAAAATAACTAAACCTAAACCTCCTTTCAAAATTGCTTTTCTGCCCCCATTATCCATACGAAGGTGTTGCGTGCCGTCCTTCCAACGGTTTCGCCTATTCTATTTCGTACAGTCCGCATTTCATGTGCCTGCCATAGGATTTTTGTACCGCTTGTTGCGTATGTCGAAAAAAAGTTGTACCTTTGTGCGATTTTTGGGGGAACGGGCTTTCTGCATAGGTGAAAAGCGGGTTCCTTATCACGTAGAGCGTGTTGAGAATAAACATTGGTAGCACCATTAGCATATAGTTATAGGTATGTTTGATAATTTGTCGGAACGCTTAGAGCGGTCGTTTAAGATTTTGAAGGGTGAGGGTCGTATCACCGAGATAAACATTGCGGAAACAGTCAAGGATATCCGCAAGGCATTGTTGGAGGCGGACGTAAACTACAAGACCGCAAAACAGTTCACGGATGAGGTAAAGGCGAAAGCCTTAGGGCAAAATGTGATGACGGCGGTGCGCCCAGGGCAGTTGATGGTCAAGATTACCCATGATGAACTGGCAGCGCTGATGGGCGGTGAGACAGCGGAAATCAACCTCAAAGGAAGTCCTGCCGTTATCCTTATGTCGGGTTTACAAGGTTCGGGTAAGACCACGTTCGCCAGCAAGTTGGCAAACTATCTGCAAACGAAAAAGAGTAAACGTGTGATGCTGGTTGCCTGTGATGTATATCGTCCCGCAGCCATCGAGCAGTTGCGCGTATTGGGCGAGCAAATCCAGGCGAAGGTCTATACGGGTGAGGGCGAAAGCGATCCCGTGAAGAAAGCCGAGAAAGCGATCGCCGAAGCACGTGTGTATGGCTACGATGTGGTGATTGTGGATACCGCGGGACGTTTGGCGGTGGACGAGCAGATGATGCAGGAGATAGCCGCTATCAAGCAGGCTATCAAGCCTACCGAGACCTTGTTTGTGGTGGATGCCATGACGGGTCAGGATGCCGTGAATACCGCCAAGGAGTTCAACGACCGTCTGGATTTCGATGGCGTGGTGCTGACCAAGTTGGACGGTGACGCACGTGGTGGTGCGGCATTGAGTATCCGCTCGGTAGTGAACAAACCCATCAAGTTTATCGGTACGGGCGAGAAGATGGATGCTTTGGATGTGTTCCACCCGAACCGTATGGCAGACCGTATTTTGGGTATGGGCGACGTGGTGAGCCTCGTGGAGCGCGCGCAGGAGCAGTACAACGAAGAGGAGGCGCGTCGTATCAGCAAGAAGATTGCGAAGAACCAGTTTGATTTCAATGATTTCCTGTCGCAGTTGGAGCAGATCAAGAAGATGGGTTCGATGAAAGACCTGATGGGTATGATACCCGGTATGGATAAAGCCCTGAAAGGCGTGGAGATAAGCGATGATGCCTTCAAGCCTGTGGAAGCAATCATCTCTTCTATGACCCCCGCGGAGCGTGCCAATCCCTCGCTGCTGAACGGCTCGCGCAAGGAGCGTATCGCACGGGGTTCGGGTACATCCATTGTGGAGGTGAACCGCTTTTTGAAGCAGTTCGAGCAGACCAGCAAGATGATGCGCAAGGTGCAGCAGATGCGCAGACGTTAAGACGGAGTAGGGGAGAAGACGATGGATATATTGGACAAGATAGAGGGTTTAGAGGCAAAGTTCCACGAGGTGAGTCTGCTGATTACCGATCCTGCTGTGATTGCTGACCAGGCGCGTTATGTGCGCCTCAACCGGGAGTACCACGATTTGGAGCGGGTGCTGTCGGCGGCTGCACGCTACAAGACCGCCTTGGCGCATTTGGAGGAGGCAAAGCAGATTTTTTACAATGAGCAGGATGCGGAACTCCGAGAGATGGCGCGGGCGGAGATCGATGAGTTGGAGCCGCAGATACCTGCCTTGGAGGACGAGGTGAAACTGATGCTCTTGCCCCAGGACCCAGAGGACGGCAAGAACGTGGTGATGGAAATCCGCGGTGGCACGGGAGGCGACGAGGCAGCATTGTTCGCAGGCGACCTGTTCCGTATGTACACGAAGTATTTCGAACTGCACGGTATGAAATACACGGTGTCCTCGTTCTCGGAGGGTGCTGTGGGAGGCTACAAGGAGATTATCTTCAATGTCAGCGGCCAGAATGTCTATGGTACGCTCAAATACGAGTCGGGTGTGCATCGCGTGCAGCGTGTGCCTGCCACAGAGACGCAGGGGCGCGTGCATACCTCCGCCGCCACGGTGGCTGTGTTGCCCGAGGCGGACGAGTTTGAGGTGCATATCAACGAGGGAGAGATCAAATGGGAGACTTTCCGTTCGGGCGGTGCAGGCGGCCAGAACGTCAACAAGGTGGAGTCGGGCGTGCGCCTGCGCTACAATTGGAAGAACCCCAATACGGGTGAGGTGCAGGAGATACTGATTGAGTGTACCGAGACGCGCGACCAGCCGAAGAATAAGGAACGCGCGTTGTCGCGCCTACGCACGCAGATATACGACAAGGAGCATCAGAAATACATCGATGATATTGCCGCACGCCGCAAAACGATGGTGTCTACGGGCGACCGCTCAGCGAAAATCCGTACTTACAACTACCCGCAGGGACGTATCACCGACCATCGTATAGGTTATACCGTGTATAATTTAGCCGCTTTTATGGATGGGGATATACAGGGCGTGATAGACGCGCTGCAAGTGGCAGAGAATGCGGAGCGAATGAAAGAGGCTAATTTGTAAAAGGCGTAGCGATGTACCTATTCTATACACCAGATATTGAGAATACCCACTGCCTGAGTGAGGAAGAGTCGGTTCACTGCGTGCGTGTGTTGCGCTATGGCAGAGGCGATGCGATCTTGCTCACGGATGGGCGTGGTACGACCTACCGCGCGCGTATTACCAATCCGCATCCCAAGCATTGCGAGTTCGAGGTGATAGGCTCGGAGAAGCAGGAGAAGACGCACGATTTCTACCTGCATATCGCTATCGCACCTACGAAGAACATCGAACGTTTGGAATGGATGGTGGAGAAATGTACGGAGATAGGTGTAGATGAGATAACGCCTTTGCTGTGCCATTATTCGGAGCGAAAGACCTTGCGTATAGACCGTTTGGAGAAAATCATCCTTTCCGCGGCCAAACAGTCGCTCACGCCCTACCTGCCAAGGCTTAATCCCTTGACCGATTTCCATACTTTGATAAATCAAACAGTGCAGGAGCAGCGTTTTATCGCCCACTGCTACAAGGAAGATAAGCGGGAGTTGAGAGATGAAGTGCAGAAAGGAAAGAGTGTATGTGTGCTGATAGGACCCGAAGGCGATTTCTCGGAGGAGGAGGTTGCATATGCCTTGGCGAAGGGCTTTGTCCCTGTGGGCTTGGGCAAATCGCGTTTGCGTACCGAAACGGCAGGAGTAGTAGCCTGTCATACAGCGGTGCTGATGAATAGTTAGAAGTGATGTGGGAACGTTTGGTGGAGATAGATCAACAGTGCTTGTTGGCGATTAACGGCTGGCACGCAGTTTGGGCGGACGGGCTGATGTGGTGGATTTCCAAGTCGGTCACATGGATACCGTTGTATGCCTTGCTGGTCGGTTTGGTCGTATGGCGGTTTGGCGTATGCGCCACGCGAGGTATTGCCTCCAAGCAGGCGCGCTGGGCAAAGGGAGCGATGCATGTACTGATTATCTTATGTGGCTTTGCGGTTGCCGTTGGGCTAAGCGATTATATCTCATCGGGATTGATAAAACCGTGGGTGTGTCGTCCGCGTCCCACCCACGAGCCTGCCTTGACAGGGTTGGTGCATCTCGTAAACGGTTATACAGGCGGAGCGTATGGCTTTGTAAGCAGTCATGCCGCCAATACGATGGCATGCGGCTTGTTGTTTTCATTGCTCTGGAAAAACAAAGTCGCCACCGCAGGTTTGATGCTCTGGGTGGCGATGAATTGTTATAGCCGTATGTACCTTGGCGTGCACTATTTAGGGGATATCTCGGGGGGCTTGTTGGTCGGGGCGCTGCTCGCAACGGGCGTCTATGCTATTCTTGTTCGCCTTTTCGAGGCGATGGGGGTGTCTGTGGCATCCTGCCAATCGCATGCGGACGCCGTGGAGCGCAGAGTTGCTGGTTCATAAACCGAGTGTACTGCTCTTTGGAAAGCACTTGTTGCAGTTCGCCGTACATCTGTTGTATGCGTTCCAAATGCTCTGCGCGTGTGTTGCTCACCTGTCGTAGCACAGCGTATTTGAAATGGATACGGTAGATGGTATCCGTGAGGAGGGAATCTGTGATATCTAAATCGCGCACCAGCATCTCCGTCTGCTTTCGGGCTGTTTCTTCGGCAGTGGGCTGATGATGCATATTCGCTTCCTGTACGGGAGGTTGCGGTGCAGCCATCGCTGCCATAGGCAATAGCAAGAAGAGAACCGAGACTACTATGTAAGGATGTAAAAAACGCATAGACTGATACTATAATAAGGTACAAATCATATGATTGACAGTACAAAAACCGTGCCAACCAAGAAGGTATGAAGACAGAATTTTGGATAGCCAAACGATTGTATTTTGCCCAGCAAGGGGATGGGAAACGCCGCTCACGTCCTGCGGTGCACGTCGCTTTGTTAGGTATCATCGTGGGAATGATGGTCATGCTGCTGTCGGTTTGTGTGGTGGTAGGATTTAAGCATACCATAGCGGAAAAGGTAGCGGGTTTCGGTGCGCATATCCAGCTGATCAACTTCGACAATAACAACACCTATGAGATGCAGCCGATAGTCGTATCAGACTCGCTGCTTGAGGTGCTCAATGGTTTTGAACACGTGGCATCGGTGCATGCTTTCTGGACGAAACCGGGTATCGTGAAGACCAGCGATGCGTTCCAGGGAATCGTATTCAAAGGGACGAACTACTGGGACTATTTTGCGGCGAATCTCAAAGAGGGAAATTTGCCTAAAAAGCCAGATGAAGTGCTTATTTCGCGTGCGCAAGCCAGTGCGCTGAAATTGCACATAGGAGACAGGATGTTGAGTTATTTCGTGGATGAGCAGGTGCGTGTGCGCAGGTTTGTGGTCAGTGGCATTTATGAGACGGGCTTTGCGGAGTTCGACGAACTTTTTGTCTTGGGACAGGAGAACGTGGTCAAGCGGCTCAACCAATGGGATAGTGCTCAGGTGTCAGGCGTGGAAATCTTGCTGGATGATATCCGCTATTTGGAGGATGTGGCGGACGAGGTGTATTTTGCCACTGTCAACCATTTGGACGACGAGGGATATAATGTGTATTACGTACAGACTTTGCAGCAGTTAAACCCGCAGGTATTCGCTTGGTTAGACCTGTTGGATATGAATGTCGTGGTGATACTGGTTCTGATGCTTTGTGTGTCGGGTTTCACGATTGTGTCAGGCTTGATAATCTTGATTTTAGACAGTGTGCAGTTGATAGGAGTGCTCAAAGCGCTTGGGGCGAACAACGGCTACATACGTCGTATTTTTGTGGCAGAGGCGGGTATGTTGATAGGCAAAGGAATGCTGTGGGGAAATCTGCTCGGTCTGGGTATCGCCGCGTTGCAGTACTTCACCCATTGGATACCCTTGGATGCCTCTACCTACTATGTCAATTTTGTGCCAGTGGCTTTTCCGTGGGGATGGATAGCGTTGCTCAACGCGGGTATATTGATTGTCTCCGTGGGGGTTATGTTAGCCCCGTCCGCCATTGTTACGCGTATCTCCCCCGCCAAGGTGATGCGGTTTGAATAGTTATAGCGAAGTATATGGAATGGCAGACCAAGATACATATTGCTCCCGCGCAGTACAAGATAAGTTACCAAGACCATATCTTGTCCTTGGGTTCATGTTTTGCAGACAGTGTGGCAGCACAGATGGAGACCTGTTATCTGCCGGTCACGATAAACCCTTTCGGGACGCTCTACAATCCCTTGTCCATTGCCCGCGCCATATGCGGTGAAGACACACAGCCTTTGGTATTTTACGATGGTTTATACCATTCCATGCGGCATCATGGGGCATTCTCGTTTGCGAGCGAGCAGGAGGCGCAGGCAGCAGTCCTGCAAAGCGAAGCGCGTATGTGCAGGGCGTGGGATAGTGCAACGGTCGTGCTGCTTACGTTTGGCACGGCATGGGTGTATGAATACGAAGGACAGGTGGTGGCGAACTGCCATAAGTTGCCTGCTTCCCGCTTTGTGCGCAGACGCCTGACGGTAGAGGAGATAGTGGCTGCGTGGGAGCCTATCTTGACACACTATGCGGACAAGCATTTCATATTCACCGTGTCCCCCATACGGCATATAAAGGACGGCTTGCACGAGAACCACCTCTCGAAAGGCATCTTGCTGCAAGCCGTGGAGCAATTGGTGCATAGGGGAGCGGATTATTTCCCCGCCTATGAGATTGTGTTGGACGAACTGCGTGACTACCGATTCTATGCCGAAGATATGCTTCACCCTTCCGCTGTGGCAGTGTCGTATATCTGGGAGCGGTTTGTAGAGACTTATATGACCGCAGACACCGTACGGGAAATGCAGATGCTCCACCGTTTTTATCAGGACAAACACCACCGTTTGTTGCATCCCGATAGTCCTTCGGGGCAGGCTTTCTTGCAGCGTGTGTCCAAGGAGGAAGAGCGGCTCAGAAATGCAGGCTACTTGGTATAGTATGACGCCTTACGACTTGACATATCAGTATGTGCTCCGCACCAATCGTTGTATCTTCCTCACGGGCAAGGCAGGTACGGGCAAGACGACGCTGCTGCGTCGCCTGCGCGTGGAATGCACGAAGCAGATGGTGGTGGTAGCCCCTACGGGCGTGGCGGCGATCAATGCCGAGGGCGTGACGATACACTCCTTGTTCCAGTTGCCCCCGCAGTTGTTCTTGCCCACACCGCAGGCGCGCCGACAACTCTTTGCGGAAATGCAACTGCGCCAATCGAAACTGCGTATGCTTCGGAATATGGAACTGTTGGTCATAGACGAGGTGAGTATGGTGCGTGCGGATTTGTTGGACACGATAGATGTGGTGTTGCGCAGTGTGCGCCATCGCCAGACTGTGCCGTTTGGCGGCGTGCAGGTACTGTTTATCGGCGATCTGTACCAGTTGTCTCCTGTGGCGCGCGAGCAGGAATGGATGTTGCTGCGGGATTATTATGAAGGTCCTTATTTCTTCCAGTCGCAGGTGTTCCGGGAGATACAGCCGATTTACATTGAGTTGAACCATGTGTACCGCCAGCGTGATATGGCGTTTGTGTCTCTGCTGAACGAGGTGCGCAACAACTGTCTGTCGCCCCAGTCCTTGGCATTGCTCAACAGTCGCTATCAGCCCGACTGGAAGCAAGACCCAGACGCACCTTTTTGTATCACGCTCTCCACTCATAATAGCCAGGTGGACAGACTGAACGAGGCGGAGTTCGAACGCTTGGAGGGCAAGACGGTGGTGTATCGCGCCGAGATAGAGGGGCAGTTTCCCGAGGGAATGTATCCTATGGATGCCACGCTGCGGCTGAAGGTGGGGGCACGTGTGATGTTCACGCGTAATGACTCGTCGGCGGACAAGGCGTACTACAACGGCAAGTTGGGTATCGTGAGTGCTTGCGACAGCGAGCGCGTGGTGGTGGAAGACGAGGAGGGAAAGCGCATAGAGGTGCATACGGAAACATGGGAGAATGTGCGCTATGTGTCCTTGCCCCATTCGGATGAGGTGCAGTCGGAGGTGGTCGGTACGTTTCGTCATATCCCGCTGCGCCTGGCATGGGCGGTCACAATCCACAAGGCGCAGGGGCTGACTTTCGAGCATGTTGTGATAGATGCGGCGGACGCTTTTGCCTCGGGGCAGGTGTATGTGGCATTGTCTCGCTGTCGGTCGTTGGAGGGGATGGTGTTGCTGCGTCCCATACCTGAGGGTGCATTGGCAAATGCACGCGAGGTCTTGCAGTTTGCCAATGCGCAGCCTACGATAGAGACGATAGAGCAAGGTCTGCCCGAGTCGCAACGCAGTTATTTGCTGACCTTGCTGTCGGGATTGTATGATTTCCGTGATCAGATTCTGCGGGTGGAAATCGTGCAGCGTGGGGTGGAGGCAGGGCAGTCGTTCAATATGGACGAAACGCGCACTTATCTGTCAAACCTGCTCAAAACCTTGCAAGACGAGCAGCATGTGGCAGAGGTGTTCCAGAAGCAGATACGCGGGCTCATCAATCGGGCGGAATATGCCCTTTTGCGCGAGCGGACAGCGGCAGCGTATGGCTATTTCAGCCAGCGTATTGCGGCGGTGGCAGAGATGTTGAAAGCATCGCCCGCCTATACGGACGATGCGCATGATAGCAAGGAGTATGCGGAACATATGACGGAGATATACGTGGACATCATGCGCAAGGAGCATATCATGCAGCGGTTGGCAAGCGCGGACGTTTCGACCGATGTCATAGACAGTATGTTGTCCCTTATCTTCGAAGCACGCAAGCAGTTTGTCGCGCCTTCTATCCGCATATCTGCCAAGATAGAAAAACGGACGAAGAAAACGGGCTCTCCAACAACGGCATTGCTCAACGCCTTGATCGCCTTGCGCAGAGAGGTTGCCGAAGACTACGAAATGGCAGACCGCCTCTATATGGTTGCGCCTACCAAGACCTTGGTCGAAATCAGCAAGCGTCTGCCGCAGACGAAGAAGGAGATGCTCGCCGTGAAAGGTATGGGCGCAAAGAAATATGCCCTTTTCGGCGAGCGTGCATTGGCGATAGTGCGAGAACACACAAAGAATGACTACCTGAATGCTAAATTAAAATAAGTAAAATCCATGGGGTGAGTGTTAAAATCGTTTTCCCGATGTCTAACCGATGTCTAACCGATGTCCTTGTGTATAAAACACGGGTCATCTATGGGTCAGGTAGCGGTCAGGTAGCGGTCAGGTAGCGGTCAGGTCGTCGAAAAATAGACAGCACGACGACGAGACGTATTGCCTGTTTTTATTAAGATTTTTTCAATACTTGTTACCCACGTAACATAGAGCAGGATAACAAAGACGATTAAGAAACGATTTTAATTCAACCCATAGGTTTCGTAAAGTATGGCAAAAGGGAAGAAAATAGCACAGGATATTGCCTTGCAGCGGGCGAAGTATCCCCATCTGAGCGATGAGGCGTTTCGCTTTATGGTGCAGCAGATAGCGGGCAGGGAACGTTTGCGTGAGAAACTGCCTACTATTACCGCGCAGGAAGAGTGGTGGTTTCCTGCGGGCTTGGCGTGCGAGCAATGCAGCAGCGAGCAGACCGCGTGGTACAAAGTGCAATGCCTGCAAGAGAAAGCGCCTTTCGACACCTTTGTGGATCTGACAGGTGGGTATGGCGTGGATAGTTTCTTCCTGTCTTCTTTGGCAAAGGAGGGACACTATGTGGAGCAGGACGAAGCCTTGTGCCGTATTGCCGCGCACAACTTTTCCCTATCACGCCCGCATATCACGGTACATAACACTACGGCAGAAGAATACCTCAACGGTCTGGCAGACAGCCCCTTATCTACGCTCCTCTATATCGACCCTGCTCGCCGCGGCACGGGCGGTAACAAGGTGTTTCGTTTGGAGGACTGTACTCCCAATGTCGTGGCATTGTTGCCGCAGTTGCTATCGAAAAGCAGCCTGCTTATGATGAAGTTGAGTCCTATGTTGGACATCACTGCGGCCTTGCGTGCCTTGGGCGGCAGGTTTGATGTGCATGTGGTGGCGGTACACAACGAGGTGAAGGAACTGCTCCTTCTGTGCAAACAGACGGAGCAGGAGACTGCATATATCACGGCAGTAAATATCACAGGCACCATTGCTGCTCCGCAGGTGCAGCGGCTTTGTTTTACCTATGAGGATGAACGAGGAGCGGAGGTGCAATACCTACCTGCGGATTCTCTGCCGCGCTATCTCTACGAGCCCAATGCCGCCCTCACCAAGGCTTGTGCCTTTCGGTATGTGAGTGCGCATTTCCGTTTGCAGAAACTCGCTCCCAACACCCATCTCTACGCCTCTTCGGTGCTGTTGCCCGACTTTCCTGGTCGCGTATGGGAAGTGGCGCAAACCTTGTCTTCACGCGATACCAAACACGCACTGCTGCAAATCTTGTCAGATCAAGGCAATGCCAAGGGCTGTGCGGTGCTGACCCGCAACTATCCTATGAACGCAGAACAGTTGCGCCGCAAGTTAGGCGTACCTGACGACGACACATGGTACGCCATCGGTGCAAGAGTAGGCAATAAGCCAACTCTCTACTTAGCAAGACGTGTGCGCTGACTGTCTTTAATGCCTATTGTACGAATAGCAGTATAAAAATGTAGAAACCAATAGCAGGTGCGGCAAGCAGTATCGAGTCGAAACGGTCAAGCACGCCGCCATGTCCAGGCATAAACTTGCCCGAGTCTTTAATGCCGATAGTGCGTTTCATCAGGCTTTCCATCAAGTCGCCAAGCGTACCGAAGACAACGACTGTCAGCGCGAATAGCAAGGTCGAAACCCACGGTGCACCCACGGTCGGCAGCGCATTCAGACAGCCGAATTGTGCCATGATAAATGCCGCCCCCACGGCTACCACTGCCCCACCTATCAGTCCTTCCCACGACTTGTTGGGGCTGACGCGCGGGAACATCTTGTGGTTACCACCCTTGCGTTTGCTCAGCAGCGACCCTACGCAGTACGCACCGCTGTCGTTGAGCCAAATCAATACGAAAAGAGCAAGCAGTAGCCACTGCCCTGCATAGAGAATGCCATTCATCATCGCAAAAGGTACGGCAATCATCATTTGGCTGATAAGCAAATCACCCCAGTTCTTTACTGGGTCGGTCGCCTTGCGATACAGTTCGCTGATAAGCACACTGATAAGCCCAATGCCGTACACAAATCCCAGTGCAGGTATAAGCCATACCGCATTGCCCACACCAAAGCCTATCCACCACGCTATCTCAAACAGCACGCCCGCTAATAGCATAGATACGATACGCAGAAAGTGGTCGCTTTTGCGCAGTAGCATATATTCACGCACCGCAAGCATCGTAACGCACACAAACACAGCGTTGAACAAGGCGGGATGCACTAAAATACAGGCAACTACAATGCCTACGTAAACAATTCCCGAAAGGGTTCTCTGTACAAAATTGGTCATATCCTAAGAAAATTCCACGAAATAATTTGCAAAGGTACGAAATTTGTTGTATCTTTGCAAGTAATTTATGCGATAATTTATAAAAAAGCAAGGTAGTGTTATGGCAAACAGTATGGAAATGGGACTTTTAGAGCCCGAAGAACGTGATGAAATACAGTTTATCTGGGATTTGATTCCCGAAGAGGATAGAAAAGGTATCTCTGAAAACGATGTGTTGCTCGTCTTGGATGCGATGGACGATTTCTTGGAAGAAGAAGGACTTTTGTATGTGGATGAGGAGACAGGCGAGGTGGAGTATGAAGACGGCGAAGTGGACGAAACGGAGCAGATGGCGTACGTGGCACAGGTGGCAAAAGAGCAGAACAGTCCCCTCACGAACGTGCAGATACAGTTGATTATGGACGGCGAGTTCCAGTATGGCTTGAAAGAAGGCTGGTACGAGGAATAAGCACGGACGAATACGATATGCGTTTCTTGGTTCGTTTCATCAGTAGGATACCGTTGAGGGGCTTGTATGCTTTCTCTTCGTGGTGTCTGTATCCGCTCATCTATTACGTGGTTCGCTATCGCCGTAAGTTGGTGGCGAAGAATTTGCGTTGTTCCTTCCCTGATAAGACGGAGCAGGAGCGAGCCGCCATTGCGCGGGATTTCTATCGTTCGTTGGCGGATGTGATGGTGGAGATTATCTATGGTTACGGTGCGTCCGCGGAGGAAATGCAGCAACGTGTCGTGTTTGAAAACAGGGAGGATGTCTTTCGCTTAATCGAACAGCACGGTGCCGTGATTGTGATGTTGGCTCACCTTGGCAACTGGGAATGGATGACTGATTTTCATCGCCAGTTGGCACAGCGCGGTATGATGCAGGCAAATATCTATCGTCGGTTGAATAGCGATGCGATGGATGCGCTGATGAATGATATACGTAGCCGCCGAGGCGGTGTGTTGATAGAGAAACAGCAGGTGTTGCGCCAGATGCTGACCCTGCGCCGTGAGGACAAGAAAGTACTCTATGGCTTTATATGCGACCAGAAGCCCCGTCCGCAGGTGGCGCGTTGTTGGACGGAGTTCCTGCACCAGGAGACTGGTTTCTTGGACGGCAGTGAGGTCTTGGCAAAGAAGTTTGACTATCCTGTGTTCTATGCCCATATCTCTCGTCCCGAACGTGGTAAGTATATCACACGTTTTGAGTTGATTAGCGATGCTCCTGCCAAGGAACCTGAGAATGCTATCACGTTGCAATACGCCCGCTTGTTGGAGCAAAATATCAAGGAACAGCCTGCGTTGTGGTTATGGACGCACAATCGCTGGAAATGGGGCAGACCCCTTGTAGAGCAAGCCTGAATATGAAACGGTGTAGTGTAGTCATATTGAATTGGAATGGTGTGGATATGCTCCGCAGGTACCTACCTACTGTTGTTGCCAATACGTCCATAGAAGGGGTAGAAATCGTTGTGGCAGACAACGGTTCCACGGACGATTCCTTAGACCTGCTGCATACTGATTTCCCCTCTGTGCGAGTGCTTCGCCTGGACAGGAATTATGGCTTTGCCGAGGGCTATAATCGTGCCTTGGCAATGATAGACAGCACCTACACGGTCTTGCTCAACTCGGATGTGGCAGTGACGGCAGGTTGGCTCGCTCCGATGTTGCGCTATATGGACGCACAGCCCGAGGTGGCAGCCGTGCAGCCCAAGATCTTGTCTGATACCAAGCGGACGCATTTTGAGCATGCGGGTGCGGCAGGAGGGTATATAGACGCGTTGGGTTATCCGTTTTGTCGAGGGCGCATTGTGGGATATGTTGCTGAGGATCAGGGGCAGTATGATGTGGCGGCAGATGTGTTCTGGACATCGGGCGCGTGTATGTGTGTACGCACAGAGGTCTACAAGACGGTAGGCGGGTTGGATAATGCGTTCTTTGCCCATATGGAGGAGATTGACTTCTGTTGGCGGCTTAATTGCCGTGGATACCGCTTGGTGTGTCTTCCTTCTGTTAGGGTGTATCATCTCGGTGGTGGTGCATTGACGTATGAGTCTCCGCGCAAGACCTATCTCAATTTTCGCAACAACTTGCTGATGCTCTACAAGAACCTGCCCACAAGCCGTTTGGGGTGGGTGTTGTTCGTCCGTTTCTTTTTGGATTATGTAGCCGTTATGCAGTTCTTGCTCACAGGGAAACCCGCTCAAGCACGAGCGGCAATCAGCGCACGTTGGGATTACCATCGTATGAAACCCTTGGAGCGCGCTGCAAGGCAAACCAATCTCCGTTTAGCCAAGGTTCCTTACCCTCGCACGATTTGCCGTCGTTCGATTATCTGGGACTATTATATCCGTCATAAACGCCAATAGTCCCCTTATCTTTATGTGTGTGGTATGCTCTCGGAAAAACATATCCCCCGTTGTCCTTGTGTCTCAAACACGGGTCATCTACGGGTCATGTAGCCGACAAGTAGCCGAGAAGTAGGGGACAAGTAGCCGACAACTCGCTGACATGTCAGAGAGCGGGTTAGACTATGCAGCATAATTTATTCTGGTAGAAAACGCATATAAATTGGTGGATATGTACTATTTTCAGCCTGTGATTTGGACAATCGAATGATTTTTCGTACCTTTGCACATATTTTTAATATTCAAAAATAAGAATGTATGAAACATCACTATTTGTATTACCTCCAAGAGGTAATGAAACATCAATGGGGCGATGTGGCGCTGTCGGATTTTGGGGAGAAACAGGCGTACACGTTTGGGCAGATTGCGGAGGAAGTGGAGCGGCTTCACGTGTTGTTCGAGAGTTTGGGGATTAAGGCGGGTGATAAGATTGCCATAGCGAGTAGAAACTGCGCCAATTGGGTAGTAGCGTATTTGGCGATAGCAACGTATAAGGCGGTAGTTGTCAGTATTTTGCAAGATTTTAAGGCAGAAGACATTGCGCATCTGTTGAAACATTCTGATTCGAAAATGCTTTTTGTGGGGCCTTATGTGTGGAAAGAATTGCAGAAACAGGATCTGTCGTCGCTTACTTGCGTTGTGTCCATTGAGGATTTCACGTGTTCACGTGTGCAAGAAGGCTTGTCCGCACCGACCTATGAGGCGATTACGGCTGCTTTCAAGGCGAAGTTCCCGAATGGTATGCAGCCGAAAGATTTTCAGTATCATATCGACCCGGAGGCATTGGCGCTAATCAATTATACCAGCGGCTCGACAGGCTCACCCAAGGGGGTAATGCTGAATGGAAAATCCATATCAAGCAATGTGGAAAGCGCCTTGCATATCTTGCCCGTAGAACCGGGGCAACGTGTCGTGTCTATGTTGCCTTTGGCGCATATGTTTGGTCAGTTGTCCGATTTCTTGTATCCTCTTTGTGCAGGCTCGCATATCTACTATCTTACCAAATCACCTACCCCTACCGTTGTGCTAAAAGCCATGGCAGAGGTGAAGCCTTATATCGTGGCGGCAGTACCGCTGGTCATAGAGAAGATTCACAAGAAGAAATTAGACCCGCTGTTGTCAAAGCCCATATTGAAGATTTGCTGGTATACGCCTATTGTGATGAATATCGTGCGCAACCATGTAAAGAAGGCGTTGAACAAGGCCTTTGGAGGGCAGATACGCTATTTCTTATGTGGCGGAGCCGCTATGAATCCTTTGGTGGAGAAATGTCTTATGGATGTCCATTTCCCTTTGACCATTGGGTTTGGAATGACGGAGTGCGGACCGCTTGTCTCGGGTAATCCGCCGCAGTATTTCAAGCGTCGTTCCTGTGGCAGACCTGTGTTGAATATGGAGGTCAAGATAGACCATCCGGATGCCAAGACAGGAGAAGGGGAGATTTTGGTACGTGGCGAGAATGTGATGATGGGGTATTATAAAAACGAGGAGGCGACCAAGGCAGCGTTCACCGAAGACGGCTGGATGCACACGGGCGACTTGGGATATATGGACAAGCACCAGAATATTTTCATTCGCGGGCGTCTTAAGACGATGATTTTGGGCGCATCGGGACAGAACATCTACCCAGAGGAGATTGAGGACAAGTTGAATAATCAGACAGGTGTAGGTGAGTCTGTCGTGGTGGAACGTGCAGGCAAACTCATTGGTTTGGTTTTCCCCGATGAGGAGACCACCAAGCGTATGTCTTTGGAGGAATTGCAAACCTTGATGAAAGAGAACTTGCAGAAACTGAACCGCCTTCTCCCTGGCTATTCCCAGGTGGCGGATGTGGAAATCAAGAAAGAGCCTTTCGAGAAAACTCCCAAGAAGAGCATCAAACGCTTTTTGTACAAATAAAGGCGATAGGTCAAAACAAAGGTGATAGGTCAAAACAAAGGTGATAGGTCAAAACAAAGGTGATAGGTCAAAATAAGACGTACAGGTTAAACCAAAGGTGATAGGTCAAAATAAGACGTATAGGTCAAAACAAAGGTGAAAGGTCAAAATAAGACGTATAGGTCAAAACAAAGGTGAAAGGTCAAGATAAATGGTACACCTAACGTTGTGTCTTATATCAATACCATCCATCCCCCGAGCGGAAAGGTATATTCCTGCTCGGGGGATAGTGTTTCTAAACGATGATCACACTGTGTGGTAAGTATATTGCCGATAATCAATGCTTTACTTTCCGATGCAAAATCATTGGGTTGTGATATATATTATTGATATACTGTAATATAATGGATTTTATATATTTGTTAGTCACAAAATAAGCACAAAATGATGTCCAAATAGGTCAAATCAAAATGTATGTATGTCGAAATTTATATACAGTTCTTTATTATAAAACTGCCCTGCAAAGGTACAACTTTTTCGGCAATTAAACAATAGACCATAGCATTTTTCGGCTTACTCCTGGGGGATACCCTCGGGGGAAAATTTCTTTTTAGTTGTGTATATACAAAAAATGCGGCTGTCCGCATATTGGATAGCCGCTTGGGAAAGATAATTGTGTATCTATACTATTTCTTTAATTTTAGTTGACTAAACAGAACAATCACCCCAACAATACCAAAGAAACCGAAGATAGAACCTGCAATATTTTTCTCTAAATAAACAAACAAAGCAGATAATAACACGAACAATAATGCAAAGAGGAAAAGACAAACTAAATATAATCTATCCATATTCAAAGCCTTTTGCATTAACTTTATCTTATCATTATCTGTGTGATGACGATGTTCTTGTTCCTTTTTTGTTTGCTCTAAAAGCCATGGAATAATCTGCGCATCGACGTTTTGATATGCTGCTAATTCAGATGGTGCAGGCAAAAGAGAGTCATCAGAAGCAATTACTTGCTCTATTGCCATCCCCGCACCAGATTTCTCCATTCGCTGTTGTTTTACTTGCTTTCCCATTTTCTTGAATTTAAGGTAATACGCATATCATTCCCAATACGCCCAACATCAGAACGCATTTTCTCTGTATCTGTATTCCCAATCCTAAGAGTGATACCACCATCCTTATTAGTGGAAAACCCCATTTCTTGACCGAAAGTACAAAATATAATCCTGGAAGATTTTAACATAAAAAATAATCCTTTCTGTTGCAAAGGTACTGCTTTTTTTTGATATATGCAAATATGTACTGCATTTTATTTGTAATAAGTTGACTTTGTTAGTGTTTGAATTGACTTATTACCGCATATGCAGATTTGTTTGCATAATCGTTATATGGCATATATTACAAAAAATATGCCAAATTTCGGCTATCCAATATATCAAAGACCACTTGTGTGATAGTTGCAAAAAATGCAACGGTCGTGCGATTTTTCTCTAACGGTTACAGTTTGTAACCCGTTGTCAGGCGCGGTAGTTGTCGTTCACGTAGTGGCGGTTCGTGCCATCGGGTCGGTACTGCACGTGTATCCACTGCGTACCCTGCTTGTTGCGCTCGTAGAGCAACTTGTCGAAATTGCGCTGCTTGCGTAGGATGTCGAACAACGGGCGCAGGTCGTTGGGGTCTTGGGTATGCAAGTCTGCCGCAAGACCGAAGGTATGATAGGAGGAGTTCACACCACCCACGGTAGCGTTGAGACGTTCGCAACGGAAACCGCTCGTGATGAGGATAGGCTTGCCGAACGCCTCGCGGGCAGGCTCGAGAACATCTGTGCAAAGCGCGCGCATATTGGCAAGGTCTTCGCGCGACGGGGTGTTGTCGATACCGAGACGTTCGGCAGTGGCAGAACGCGTGAACTCTTCTAATGTAAAATGGGGAGATAGGTGCATAGATTGTGTGGAAAATATAAATAAATGATAATAAAACAGCCGCTGCCTAGCGGGGAGTTGTCGGCTATCTAACCCCGACCTGACCCCGACCTGACCGCTCGTGGAACAATGGACAATCTTATAGGTACTCGGGAGGACAACGG